>JAEEGJ010004820.1_pt1 | contig 44262 bp, 28 predicted proteins | sample 8958761 | NCBI WGS metagenome assembly JAEEGJ01 (sample SAMN16246546, study PRJNA631951) | gut metagenome | biome: gut microbiome; feature: rumen; material: RS-attached | host: Bos | place: Iran: Karaj | collected 2018-10
ATGATGGTAGTTGCTCATAAGGTGCCTCCTGATGTTTTTTGTTTCGCAACACCATTATATCAAGGGCCCTATGGGCAATTTTTATTTACTGTGGTTGCACTTGACTTGAAAATTCGCCGTCCATTTCTGCACCAATTTTGCACAGGCCCGAAAACAGAGGCGAAAAAGTGTGGGGATAGCCTCGAAAAGTGTCCCGCCACAATAAATAAGGCGCCCGGGTAAGTGGGCGCCTTGCAATGAAGCACTTTTAAGGGAAGGAATTAAGTCTTTCCGAACTCGTCCCAGGTCCTGTCGTCTTCCTTGAAGTCCTTTGAATACTTGAGCTTGACGATGATCTTGATGATCAGGCCGGAGAGGAGGATCAAGGCAACGAGGCACCAGCCGAAGATGATGTTTGCCTTGAGTGAATAGCCGTCAGCAGCGCCGTAGATACCACCGCCCTTGATGAGGTTGACGAGGTTCCAGATAAAGAGGCCTGCGAGGACGACAGGGGAGATGACCTTGATGGAAGGCAGGAACCACCAGGAAGGCATCTTGAACTTCTTGGTGTTGCGGTTCAGCTCGTCCAGGATCTTTGCTGTCTTGAAGAACCAGCCGGCAGCGATCATCTCACAGACACCTGTGATGAGGAGTGTGTAGCTGTTGATGAAGTAGTCGACGATGTCGAGGATGGCAAGACCTGCACCTGTTACGTAGATGAGGCTGATGACGCCTTCGATAACGCAGATGGTGAGTGTTGTCTTCTTCTTGTTGAGGTTGAACTTATCCGACAATGCGGTGGAGATACCTTCAATGATGGAGAAGAGTGAGTCGACAGCGAGCGTGATCAGGCAGAAGTAGAAGATGAAAGCGAAGATCATGTTGAATATTCCGCTGTCAGAGATCTTGACGATTGCCTGAGGATAGATGATGAATGCTGTGGCGATGCCGGATGCGGACATGTTGTCGAGCATGCCTACGCCCGCCATTGTAGTGAACATAACGATTCCCGCGAGGATACTTACGAACATGTCGGAGAATGCGATGATGATCGTATCGACAACGATGTTGGAGTCATCACTTAAGAATGAACCGTAAGCGAACATGATCGCCATTGATGTCGAGAGTGAATAGAAGACCTGGCCGATCGCATCTACCCAGAGATTGGAGTTGCCGAGGGCAGTCCAGTCAGGGATGAAGAGCTTTGCGAGACCTGCCATGGAACCGGGAAGCATGATTCCTCTTACTGCCATGATGAGGAGGCAGATGACAGGAAGTGATACTGTGAACTTAACGACTTTGCCGACGGATGTCGTGCCGTTGCGGATGCAGACATAGCAGATAGCCCAAGCAGCAACGAGGCTCGCAACTACTGGCCATGAGATGGTCGTAAATCCGGAAGTCGTTCCTGTGGTCTTGATCGTCTCCATCCAGAGAGCGCTTGCCGAATCAGTGTCGCCTGTCATGCCGGCGAACTTGTAGCTTAAGACGAACATCATTATTACCCATGCGAAAACTGCCGCATAGTAGATCGAGATGCCGATACCGTTCGATACTGCGAGCCAGCCGACACCTTCCATCTTTTTGTTGATGGCACGCATTGAACCGGGCGCACCTTTTCTCGTATGTCTTGCGACGGCGATCTCCATCATGAGGAGCGGAATGCCGATAACGAGCATTGCAATAAGGTATACAAAAAGGAAGGCTCCGCCGCCGTACTTGGCAGCCAAACCAGGGAATCTCCAGGCATTTCCGAGTCCTACTGCTGAACCGATGGACGCAAGGATAAATGCTGATCTGGATGACCATTTTTCGCGCATATAAAAAACACCCCCTCGCGAAAATAAAGACTTACCGCACAATCATAACACGGGAGACGGGTTTTGTTTATATTGACAAAAGAAAGGGGTTCATAGAGCATCCAAGTTATAAGTTGCGAAAAATCAAATTATTATGATTGCGTAGTATAATTCGGGTATTCCCAAAAGGAGGGTAAAGATAAATGAAAAAAGTAAAAGCTATAGTATGCGTCCTTGCTCTTGCAATGACAGCAGGTGCTTTCGCTGGATGCAGCAAGACATCAAAGGTATCTGCAGAAAAATTTGCAAAGGCATGCGAAAAGTTGAAGCTCGAGGAATTTGAGTTCGACGGCGATGCTCCCAAGATGGATGACCTCGAAGACGGTATCTATGCCGTTGCTGATGATGACGTAGTTGAGAAGCAGAGCACAGCTATCGCATCTGCAATCAAGAAGGCTGGTCTTGATATCGACGCTGACGGTATCGTTTCTTTCGGACTCGCTGCAAAGGCTACAGGCCTTGAGGATGCAAAGGATTCACTTAAGGATCCTGAGGATCTCGCTGAGGTTAAGATCGACGGCGCTTTTGCATTCCAGGTAACATTCAAGAAGGAAAAGCAGGCCATGGATGTCATGGAAGCTATCGAGGATACATTGAAGAGTGCTGACATCAGAGTAAAGGATCTTTCTTCCAAGGAATACTACTCAGGTAAGAATGAAGGTTACTTAAGATTCCACATTGACATCGCAAAGCTCGCTAAGCTCATCCTTGAGAATGACGATATTGCAGATGCATTGGAAGAAGCAGGCAAGAAGGGTGATGTTGATTATGAAGAGCTCTTAGGAAGCCTTAAGGGTGATATTGCTATCGCTGTTGAAGTAAGCGGCACAGATGTATTTATCATCGCAGGCGGCGCTCTCAACCAGAAGGCAGATACACTTAACAAGTTCGCAAGCACATTTGGTGCTACAAACCCTGTTAAGGTTCCTATGAACGAGAAGATCTGCAAGGAAGCTCTTGATGGTGCTATCGAGCAGTACATCAGCAAGGCTAAGGCAGCTATGGCAAAGGTAAGCGCTGGCAACAACGTTACCACAGAAACTGAGACAGACGACGAGTAAGTTGATCTGACCTTTAACAAAACATGAAAATATACCGGTCCGTTGTTTGCAGCGGGCCGGTTTTTTATTAACGTTTTTTCTTAGAACATTGACGGCGGGAACAGTCTCGAAAGAGTGCGGAGCGCCGTTCCGAAGTTCGTGAGATCCATGAGGATGCCTGAGAACAGGAAAGATATGATCAGGTATACCGGCAGGATGGAAGAGAGGATCTTCGAGCGTGCCGTGCGGATCGGGAGCAATGTCATGACAGTGCCGAAAACAAACGATACGAGTGTAACGAGCAGCGTGTAAACGACCACGTGGACAGGCGAGAATTCTGTGCCTGACACGAGGAAGCAGACTACTGATACGATCAGAGCGGGGAGCGTGAAGACGGACACCTGGATGAGGCCTAAGTAGATACGCTCTATAAGTCCGAACCTGAGATAGATGCGGTTGTCCTGGTCGCTTAAGAATGCGAGTGTGCCGAGAAGCGCAGCGGTGAAGATGAAGAATCCTGCAAATTTATAAAGCGGGATGGGGACCTTCTCAGTGCGCGTGATCTCGTTATAGACTGTTCCTTCTACGCTCTCGAGCGCGAAAAGATAATCGTCGCCTAAGTATTTCTGGAAGATCTCCTTAAGCCTCGGATCGTGCGGATCCACATCGTAACCGTGCTTGGCGAAAGTGTTGCTGATTATCTGTCGTGAGCTTATCTCATAAAAGCTCCTGAATACTTCTTCCCTTGAAAGGAATACAAAGCTCGAAGCGGGAGTTGATACCTGCTTAATGTCGTATTTGGTGCCGCTGGCGGTTAAGTTGCCGGTGAAATCCTTGGGGAAGATATATGCAGTATTGGCTTTGCCGGATGCAAGGTCTTCGTAGAGTTCATCTTCATCATCGACCTCATAGAATTTAAATACTGAATTCATATCGCAGAGTCCGTCCACGATCTCTTTTGTCGCTTCGGAATCGTCGTTGTTCAGAAGGGCAACGGGGATATAGACGGATGTCTCTTTTTCGGGCACGAAAATAGCAAGCAGTGCCATGAGGATGATGACGCCGCTCATGACATACATCGCAGGGTTTATGAGGCTCCGCTTCGCGAGAACTGATAATCTGTTCATGAATAATCTCATAGGAACATCGACCTCATAAAGAACTGGATAAGATAGTAGAACGGGTTGTATACCGCAGCCGTCTGGAAGAAGTGCGGCATGTAGTCCAGAGGGATCAGGCCGCCTGCAAGATACATCATGCTGGTGCCGGTGCCGAAAGTGATATAGGACACAGCGGCAGGGCTCTTTACCAGATAGCAGAGTGCGGTTCCTGCAAGTGCCACGATGAGCACGACAGGGATTACTGTGATAAGAGACAACACCTTCATGGAATCGAAGATGAAGCAGAGGCAGATGAAGAGCAGCAGATAGATCGTATAGATCATGACAGCCGCACATCCTGATTCGAGGAAGAAAAGCTTCCAGGTCTTAATGCCGGAGAGCTTGGCTCTCGCCCTGAAGATGTCGTTGTTGCCCTTGTAGAAGAAAGAGATGACAAAGACGGACATCATGATGATGTAAAGCGTATAGGATGCCGTGAGCTGTTCTTTTACGGCGTACTTGGCGACGAGGTCATCGACGTCGATCTTGCGGAAAAGAGTCTTTCTGTTCAACACATAACTCAGACTCTCGTCCTGGATCTCGCGCTCTATGCCATAAGCGGAGGAAGCGTCGAATCCAATCTCCTTTGCATATTCACCTGCAGTGAGGATGGATGCCTGGGTGGTTCCCAGAAGGTCGCTCATCGCGTAGAGCAGGTCATTTACGATGTGCTCTTCAAATGTATCTGCATCCCTGTAGATCACATGCACCGGCGATGCATCAGGTGTTCCCATGGCACTGATGAAGTTCCCCGGAACGATTATTCCCGCGATCGCATCACCGTCTTCGACCATGTCGACAACTGTCGCTTCGTCTTTGACGATCTTTATATCGATGGTGTTCTTGATGCTGTCCATGTTCTTGACGAGACTGATTCCCAGGCGGTTATAAGCATCGTCATCCGGCACATAGCATGCGACTGTTGCTATCGTGTCTTTGTTGTCCTCGAAAAGAAACTCCGATGCGAACATTACAAGTGACAGCAGGGCAATGCCAAGCGCTAAGAAGTAACACGCCAGATAGGGAAGGAAAAGCAATACTCTTTTGCAGTATGCCTTGATCATCCAAGCGCCTCCGAGAGCGGTGTGCCTGAAGGCAATAGTGAGGATGCTCCGTTCTTAAGAAGATATATCTTTGAGCAATGCTTGAACATCTCTTCGCTGTGGCTTGCGATGAAGACGGTGCCGCCCTTTGCCCTGAATGAATCTATGAACTTGATGATGTCATTTTTCGCAGGGATATCGAGAGCAGCCAGAGGCTCATCGAGAAGAAGGATGTCAGGCTTTGACAGAAGGACGGATGCTATTGCAAGACGCTTCTTCATGCCTCCTGACATGCGCTTGACCTTGAGGTCTATGAAGTCGTTGACTTTAAGGATGGAGAGCTCTGTCTCAGTGAGTTCCTTTACGATCTCCTGCCTGCTCAAAGGTGTCCACATCTTGAGGTTGTCTATTGCAGTGAGTTCGTCTATGAGTGCGTTTTCCTGGGTGACAAATCCGGCTTTGCCATTGACTTTAATGGTTCCGGCAGAGGTCTTCCGAAGACCTGCAATAGCGGAGAGCAGAGTGGATTTGCCTGAGCCGTTGAGGCCCAGAAGACCGATGACGTCGCCTTTTTCGGCATTGATAGTAACGTTGGTCAATACGGTCTTCTTGTATTTTAACGAGACATTCTCGACAGTAACGATTGAATCAGCCATAGATACCGCGCACTCCTTTAACAATAGAGTGATTATAGCATAGAGGTGGAGTTGCTTTCAGGAGGCATCAGTTGCCGTAATTGAGAACGAACTGGTCAAGCTCATCAGCAGGGATTGCAGCGCCCATGTAAAGGCCCTGGAATCCGTCACATCCGCTTCCTGCAAGGATATCGAACTGGTCTTCCTGTCCGACGCCTGTTGCAGTAACAGTGATGTCGATGTCGTGCATCAGCATGATGGCAGAGCGTGTAAGGATGCGGACTGTGGCATCTGTCGCGAGGTTCGATGTGAAGTTGCCGTCGAGCTTAAGAACTGATACAGGAAGAAGCGGGATCGCATTGAAAGATGAGTAGCCTCTTCCGAAGTTGTCGAGTGCCATCTTAACGCCTGTTGTAGCAAGCTCTTCAATAGTCATCTTGATATCTGCAAGGCCTGTGATAAGGCTCTCTTCCTGAAGGTCAAGCACGAGGTTCTTGACGTTGCAGTCAGATGCGGAAACGATGTTTGAGAATGACTGGATGAAGTCTGCTTCATGGAGCTGGTAGCTGGAGATGTTGATGTTCATGGTGAGCTTGGGATCAAGCCTGTTGATCCTTGCCAGCGCACTGAGCGAATTCTCCATCGAATAGCTTCCGATCCTGCGCATATATCCGGCGTTCTCTGCAGCTGCAAGGAATACCTGGGGCGGAATGGATTCACCATCCTTATCGAATCTTAAGAAAGCTTCGAATCCTGTGAGTTCACGCTCGGCAGTAAAGCAGGGCTGATATACCATGTGGATGCTGCCGTCTGAGATAGCGCGCTCGAAAATAGCGATGATCTCATCTTTGGTCTTATTCTTAAATACGTCTTCGCCATAAAGAACTGCAGATTCATCAGATTCATCCTCACCGGATACTTTCCTGCTCATTCTCTCTTCTGCCTTGGCGATAAGTTCACCTGCGTGACGCGAGTCAGCAGGATAATGTGCGAAGCCGTAGTTGATTCCTGTATTCATGGAATCGATTCCGGCAGCGAAAGCGCGGGAAGCTTCCTTGGCAAGCTTGTCTGCGTATTTGATCTCTGCATCGGGAGAGAGTGATCTTTTCGAGAGAATTACGAAGTCAGCATCGTCGATCCTGGCGACCATATCCGTGGGCTCTGCTGCTTCACGCAGACGGTGTGCCATGTTCTGGATGAAGAGGTCCATTGACTTGTGACCGATGGATCTTGTTATGGTATCGAAATGATCGAGTGCGAGATAGATGACAGTGAAGGGGCGGCGTACCGAATCAGGGTTGTCGCTCTCCTGCATGTTGGCAATATCTTCTCTTATGAACTTGTCGGCACGCTCGGTTATCATGTCGCGTCCGGGAAGTGTCGTGAGAGAATCGATAGAGGTGATGTTCCTTCCGATGGCATCGCTCAAGCCCTGGTGTGTGCCCATGGATTCGTGGTTAACGATAAGACTCGTACGGGCGAACATCTCATCTTCAAGTTCTTTTCGAATAGCTTTACCGCGCTCGTCACGCTTGGCGATCTCGATGCCCTGGATCTTTGCCGCGAGCTTGATGACGTAATACTGCAGGAGCATGTTGATGACCATGGTAACAAACGTCATGGCAAGAAGGATCGGAGCGGATTCGTCATGCAGCATCAGATACTCATATGTGTAGAGCATAAACTGGACGAAGTTAAGCGCGTAGGAGATATAGAATCCGAACTTGCCTTCGAAAACATTCATCATGAAGGAAAGGAACATAAGGGCAACGCCGACGAAGATCCTTGTCGCCATTATTCCTGAGAAAACCTGGAGCGCGAGAAGACCAATGAAAAGTATCACGCTCGCAAAAACGAACGTGACATAGATCACATCATTCTTAAGGAATAATCTGCCATTACTAGTCTTCATATTGCCTATTATCCTACGTTTGTTGTTTTCTTGTGTTACACGCATTTTAATTAAATATTAATTTCTATCGTTTATTAAGGACTGAATGTGTCAAAAGGCATCCCAAAAGAAGATCCTGTAATGCGTTCCCCAAAATAAACCTGTTTCCCCGTCTGTTAACTATGTAATTCTATAATATAAGCCGCGATATAACAATTTGATTTGATTTATTTCACTGATATAATCTAACTGCAACATTTCCTCCGCTTCATCTGTATACAGGGTGAAAGCGGAAAGATACAGGCAAAAGGGAATAAATGGAATTTACTTACGAAGCCAATCTACCGCTTTTAAGAAAACTCGCAGTCCTTATGGCAGTTACGGGTTTGGGTGACGACTCTGTTGAAGAGGAACGTGACCTGCTCTTAGCTCCCGAGGATGACCTCTACGACAAGGAGGCATCACAAGGTCAGGGCCGTAAGACTGATGAGGAGATAGAAAAGGAAGCGGGAGAGATATTTGACCTTCTTGGAAATTCCATTTTGCGTCTTGCATACTCTTACCTGCACAACAAGGAGGACGCGGAAGACATCCTGCAGGAGACACTTATTAAGTTCGTCACTGTAAGACCTGTTTTCCAGAGCGACACACACAGAAAAGCATGGCTCATGAGAGTTGCATCTAATCTTGCGAAGAACCGTATAGATTACAACAAGGTCAGAGATACGATGGAACTCAATGAGGAGATCGCCGGAGAGGTTCAGGAAGACCTCGATAAGGGCGACGAATACAAAGCTGTCTGGGATGCTGTAAGATGTTTGCCTGTTCATCAGCGTGAGGCAATCCACCTTTTCTATCAGGAAGGCTACTCGACTGCGGAGATCGCAAAGATCACCAACAGACGGGAGGCAACCGTGCGTTCAGACTTAAAACGCGCACGTGACAAGCTGAAAGAATTACTGAAGGAGGCGGATGATTTTGAATAAGTACAACGAAATCATGAATGGCGTAACAGTCGATCCTGAGATGAAGCGCAGGGTCATGAGCGCTGTGTCCGCATCCATAAAAGAGCAGTCGGAGCGTGTTGTCGTTACGGATATTCCGGTAAGAAGGAAGGCTAACAGAGGCCGTACGGTTGCTCTTATATCCTCAATTGCAGCGGGTGTTCTCGTCATTGCAGGCGCTATATTTATATCCGGTTATCTTAACAGGGCAAAGACCGCATCTGAATCTGTTGTTGCTCACAATTCGAAAATGGATGAAGTTGATTCCATTGTCAATGGAAATATAGCAGCTGCCGAGACACAAGGCTCCGAAGAATCAGAGTTTGCCGCTGACGGTGCGGCTACTGCCTGTGAGACTACAGCAGCAACCACGACTCCGGATCCGAAAGACGGCAACAGTTATTTTGCAGGCGGAACCAATAAGAGCACTTCAAAAACGCTTTACACAAGAACCAAGAAGAAGATCTCTGTTACTGACGATAAATATCTCACAAATAAGCGTGCTGTCACTATTACAGCCGCACTCCCGTTTGAAGTTACGGAATACTCCACGGGTGATTACGATAACCTCGATATCAGCTTTGAGATGTTTACCGGTAAGAACAAAGAGTCTTTCATGATCATTGAGGGATCAGGAAATATAGATCTTAAGAAGGAATTGTTAGATACCGAAGAAGCAGGTTCCAAAGTGGTTACTACCGGAGGAACGGAAATTGAGCTTTATTCCATAACTTCAGGCAAGGTCGAAGCTGCTACTTTATCCAACTGTGCGGTCTTTAAGAAGAACGGAAAGTCCTATCTGATCCTCTTCTCTGATCACTATGACAGTGACGTTTTCGTAAAGGTTACAGATATAATCTGAGCTGTTCGAAAAGAAGCATAACTGATACCCGCCGGACCATTAACTGGTCAGGCGGGTATTTTATATAAAAAATATTCTTTAAAAATTGAAGCGTGTGCTAAAATGAACTTATCATGTTGATCGGACTACTATGCCCGAGGAAAGGATACCTAATATGTTTTGTCCTAATTGCGGAAAAGAAAACCCTGATGGAATTGCTTTCTGCGGTGGATGCGGTATGTCATTCGGAACACCGGCTCCCCAGGCTGCACCTCAGCCCGCTCCCGCAGCACCTGCACCCCAGCCTGCTCCCGTAGCACCGGCTCCCCAGCCCGCGCCTCAGCCTGCTCCTCAGGCAGCACCTGTTGCTGCTCCCGTTGCTGCCGCAGCTCAGCCCCAGCCCCAGCCTCAGGCACCTGCAAAGCCCAAGGAACCTTCTTCAATGCTTCCATTCGGCCAGCACTTCAAGAATCTCTTCAATACTGCTCTTCATCCTGTTACAGCACCTAAGGAAGTTATTCCCCAGTATGAGAAGATCGGAAATGCACTCATTCTTGCAGCTATCGTAGTCGTTATCTGCGCACTTGTCGGTTCTATCTCTTCTGTTTCCACTTATCTGATCTATATCGCTCAGAGAAAAGCAGAGCTTAGCCGCCGTGTTTTCAATGATGTTTATGACAGCGGAACGATCGTTATCCAGATCGTTAAGTACAGCGTCTATCCTTTCATTTACTATGCTGTACGTACATTCGGTATGGCCGGTCTCTTCACACTCGGTGGTCTCATCGTTAAGGAGAACTGGTCATTCTCAAAGCTTCTTGCTGCAGCTTCTCTCGCAGCAGCTCCTGCATATGTTGTTTCAGACTTCTTAGGCGAGTTCCTGGGACTCATTCCTGCAGTAAGATTCGGTTCTGTTATCACGATCGCAGCTTATATCTACTATCTCCTGTTGCTCTATGAGGGCACGAGCGAGGTAACAAAGCTTTCCGGCAACAAGAAGGCATTTGTATTTATCATCTGCGCAGCTATCGCAGGTTATGTTGCAAGCTTCTTCCCGTTCTGATCGAAGGAAGTTAAAAAGCGTTTAATTACGGCGGAAGGTCATCAGGCTTTCCGCCGTTTTACTTTTCGAACGGTTTATATCGCAAACGATAAATATATTTGATATAATTTTTCTTGGGCGCGACGTAGCACGCGCACGCTTGGAATAAGGGTAGGGATTAGATAATGCAAGAAGTCAACATTACTCCGGTCTCTTTAAAGTGCAAGATATGCGGCGGTGATATCATTAACGACTATCTCGCCGGTACTTCTTACTGCGCAAACTGCGGGAACAGATGGGCTGTTGCCGATCTTATTCCTGACTATTCAAAGTATCAGCGCATAATCGCCAACATCACCAAGGCGAACAACATAATAGCAGGTGATTTCAAGGCTGCTTCCGCCAATGAGGCCAAGCTTCTTTATAAGACATCTGTTATCGAATGTGCCAAGTTCAATGATCCGGTCTCTGCAGATCTTATAAAGGTATGCGAGGAAGGCCAGAGGCAGGCAGATCTTCTTGCAGTCTATATCAAGGGCAAGAACTACTTCGAGAAGAAATCCTACAGAAGTGCGTTAAGCACATTATCGAAGATCAAGGATTTCAGGGATTCTGAAGCCGTTATCGAGATCTGCAAGGAAGAGATCGAAAAGGAACGCAAGAAGCAGATCCCGTGGGCTGTTGTTTTCAGCCTTCCGCTTCCGGCTGCCATAGGACTCTTTTTCCGTGAGGCTTTCGGCTGGCCGTGGGCTGTCTGCATCATATTATTCCTAGCAGGTTCAGCAGGCCTCGGATATGTCCTCTACAAGGGCGGCGTGGCATCTGTCATCATCAAGATACTATCGTTCCTCGCAGCAGGTCCGATTATCATATTCTCAGTGCTCGAGTATGCGTTCCATGTGCCGACCGTGATATCGGTAATTGCCGCGATAGTCGCACCGATCGCACTGTTCATAGTTTTCGCTGTATCAACAGAACAAATATCTGCATTGATAAAGAAAGATAAATAGGAAGGGAGAATTACGAAATGGTTGAAGCTATTAGTGTAATCAAGTACGAAGGCAGTAATGAAGTACTGGCGCACAAGCATGAGAAAGAAGATTTTACAATCGGTTCCCAGCTGATCGTACATGAATCGCAGGAAGCACTTTTCTTCCGTGACGGTAAGGTTTTCGATCAGTTTACAGCGGGCAGACATACTCTCGTTACGAACAACATTCCGAAGGTTCGTGACTACATGAAGCTCGGCACGGGCGGAATCAATGTCTTCCACTGTGAGGTCTACTTCATCAACATGGTTACCCAGATGGGTATCAGGTGGGGTACAGACAGCAAGGTAAGACTTTTCGATCCCGCATCAGGACTGCATGTTGAGATCGGTGCTTCAGGCAACTTCAATATGAGAGTTACTGACGCGAGAAAACTTGTCTTAAAGCTCGTCGGCACGACAGAAGGTCTTGTACAGAGCGATGTCACAGGTGACGGCAAGTCATACGGCACAGGCATGTTCAAGGCTTTGATCATCAACAAGGTCAAGGCAAATCTTGCCCGCATCATCAAGGAAGAGAATCTCAATATCCTTGAGATCGACGCATATCTTGACGTTCTTTCTTCCAAGCTCATGATCGACATCAACGACACCTTGGATGAATACGGTCTCACAATGCCTGAGTTCTACGTAACATCCATCGTTACACCTGACGACGATCCGAACTTCGTAAGACTTAAGCAGCAGTTCGCCGATAAGACACTGAAGGTCCGTGAAGAGGAAGTCAGAAAGGCAGAGGCAGAAGCCGCTCAGCAGAGAAAGATCGTTGAAGCCCAGACTGAAGCACAGCTCAAGGCCGTAAATGCACAGGGAGACGCTGAGGCTATCCGCATCAAGGCTCAGGCAGAAGCTGAAGCTTACAAGATGAAGGCTGAGGCAGAGGCTGCCGAGATGCAGATGAAGGGCTACACCTACAGAGACGAGACAGCCCGTCAGGTCGGCCTCGAAGCCATGCAGAACGGTATCACAGGCGGCGGCAACGGCGGCGGTGCTGCAGGCGGTATCGGTGATGTCGCAAGCCTTGGTGTTACACTTGGCGCCATGGGCGGCGTTATCAACATGACAAAGGATGCCATGGCTCCCATCATGGGCGAGTCACAGAAGGTAGGCGAGGGCTTCGGCAATGTCGTCAACGGCAATACCGGCGCGGCTCCTGCACAGGCACCTCAGACAGCCGCTGAAGGCGCATGGAACTGCCCTAACTGCGGCAAGTCCGGAATCACTTCAAGATTCTGCCCTGACTGCGGTCTTGCAAGACCTGTATAAGGTTACATAACATCAATTAACATGCGGCGGAAGGTGTTGATGCTTTCCGCCGTTTTTTTGCCCGGCGAATAGAGGGCGATGGTGCGTCGAGCCTGCATTTTCGAGCTTTTTAAGTGCTTTGGGGCGCTGGTGACGAAATGGTGACGGAACCCCTGGAAATCGTCACCAAATTCGTCACCAAAGGCCAAAAATGCACGAAATGGTGACGAAACGGGCAAAATCGTCACCATCTCGTCACCACGTGGTTTTCGCGAGGCAAAACGAAGCCCACCATCTCGTCACCAACCCCCAAAAAGGGCTCAAATAGTGAGACATTTTTTCGGGCAATGCGAAAAAAGACAGCAGGTGCAACATTTCGGAAAGCCCATCTGTATATAGGTCAGAAAGCAAATTGTTTGATACGGATTGGAGGTATAGGAATATGAAGATTTGCTCAAAGAAAGATTTAAAGGTCATGACAGGTATCATGGCAGCATCACTCCTTTTAGGTGGATGCACAGCTAATGTGAAGAAAGAGGATAAGAAGACGGAATTAAAGGGCGATCCCAATGTAAAGACGGAGATCGATCTTAAGAAAGTTTCCGATACGGAATATGACCAGAAGGCAATGGATGACCAGTATAAGAGATACTGCTTCGACCTGTTGAAGCAGACGGTCACAGATTACGGCTCAAACGGCAATGTAATGATCTCTCCTGCGTCCATCATGATGGCGCTCGATATGGTTGCTGCAGGCGCGAAGGGCGATTCGTTAAAGCAGCTTACAGATCTTTTCGCAGTAGATCAGGGTCCTCTCACACAGCAGGCATATGCTTCTGCTCTTATGGATAAGATCAATAAAGCCAAGGATGTTGATTTCTCATGCGCTAATGCGGTATGGAGCAACAAGACTCTCCTCGGTGACAGCGTAAATCTCGAATATGTTGATTATATCCAGAAGACATTCAAGGCTGAGTACTCAATATCTGTTTTCGATAAAAAGACACCTGATCAGATCAACGACTGGGTCGACAAGAAAACAGATCATATGATCAAGAAGATCGTAAATAATCTGGATGAAAGCACCGCAATGGTTCTCGTAAATGCAATCGCTTTTGATGGCAAGTGGGCTGATCCATATGATGAGAGCCAGGTTAAGGACGGTGAATTCACCAATCACGACGGAAACAAAAAGACAGTAAAGTTCTTGCACGGCGGTTCCGATAATTATTTCGAGACAGAGAAGGCCAAGGGCTTCATGAAGGGATACAAGGGCGGCAAGTATGCGTTCCTTACGATCCTTCCTAATGACGAGAAAGCCAACGCAAATGAGTTCGCAAAGAGCTTCACAGCTGAAGATTATGAGAAATTCATCAAGAGCATTTCATCTGAGTATATCGTTGTGACAAAGATGCCTGAGTTCAAGTCTGAATTTGAATTCGGAATGACGGATACACTCGAAAACCTCGGCTGCAAGAATATATTCCACGCTGAGACAGCAGACCTTTCCGGAATTGCAGGCGTAAAGGGTGACCTCTATGTATCTAAGGTCCTTCACAAGACTTTCATCGAAGTGAATGCAACAGGCACAAAGGCAGCGGCAGCTACTGCAGTTATGGTAGATGCGGCAGGTGCAGAGCCCGTAACAAAGGAAATCCGTCAGGTTATCTGCGACAGACCTTATGTATATGCTATTGTTGATACAGAGACAATGACACCGGTATTTGTCGGAACGGTTAACGAGCTTTAATTTACAAGAACAAAGAGGATATGATAATGAAGATCTGTTCAGTTAAGGATATAAAGATCATCACGGGAGTCATGGCAGCTTCCATGCTTCTCGGAGGGTGTTCCCAGGCGGCTGTCCCGTCAAAGACAGAGGATTCGAAGCCCCAGTTAAGCGACACTGAGTTAACGTCTGAGATTAAGACTGAGTTTAATCTTAAAGATGTCTCGTCAACACCTTACGATCAGGCGCTTATGGATGCGGAATATAACAGATACTGCTTTGATCTCCTTAGACAGACTATCAAGGATTATGGCAAAGACGGCAATGTGATGATCTCTCCCGCATCTGTCATGATGGCTCTCGATATGGTCGCAGCAGGCGCCAAGGGCGAGACATTAAAGCAGATCACGGATCTTTTCGCGGCAGACCAGGGACCTCTCTCCCAGCAGGCATATGCAGCAGCGATGATGGATAAGATCAACGGTGCCAAGAATGTCGATTTCTCCTGTGCCAATGCTGTCTGGAATAACGGATCACTGTTAGGCGACAGCGCAAATCCTGATTATGTAAGCTACATCCAGGATACTTTCCTTGCAGAATATACAGTAACTGCCTTTGACGGAAATACTCCCGGCAAGATCAACAGCTGGGTCGACAAGCACACCAATCACATGATCGACAAGATCATAGATGATCTCGATCCTCTGACTGTCATGGTGCTCGTAAACGCGATCGCTTTTGAAGGCAAGTGGGAAACTCCTTATAAAGAGGAGCAGGTTAAGGAAGGCGAGTTTACGGCGTTTGACGGCTCTGCTCAGAAAGCGGTTTTCCTGAATGATACGTTGTCCGGATATTATGAGAGCGACAAGGCTACCGGATTCTTGAAGAACTACAAGGGCGGAGAATTTGCCTTCCTCGCGATCCTCCCCAAGGATGACAGTATCAGCGCAAATGAGTTTGCCAAAAACTTCACTGCAGAAGACTACAATGCCTTTATAAAGAGCGTTTCTTATGATGGTGAAGTCAAGACAAGGATGCCCCAGTTCAAGTCAGAATTCGATATCCTTCTTAACGATACACTGAAGAATCTCGGTGTAACCGATGTTTTCAGTGACGAAAAAGCGGATCTTTCAGGTATTGCAGGAAAGCCCGGTGACATATATGCATCCAGGGTTATCCACAAGACATTTATCGAAGTCGACAGCAACGGAACAAGGGCAGCGGCAGCAACAGCAGTTACACTCCGCACAAAAGGCATTGATGTTGTGGACAAAAACACGCATGTCGTAAACTGCAACAGACCGTATGTCTATGCGATCGTTGATACAAAGACCATGACACCGGTATTTGTTGGAACGGTAAATCAGATTTAATGCAATCCTCATAGCACACATCGTGCATGAAGGGTAAAAAATGTAGTAAAAGTCAATCTTTTCGAAAGCCTTCCACGGGTTATAATATGCGGAGCGTTTCCGGTCAGTCCCATGCCGGAACACTTCGCATATTAATTATCCGGAGTTTTGTTTTGGATACGCCTGAGAACAAGAGCCTTACAAAGAAGATCCTTTATGTCGTCGTGACTTTGCTTCCGATGGCAATATACATGGCTGTCTACATGCCTGTATTCTTCTGGGTGGAAAGTCTCGAGCACGGCGGTAATTTCCATATCATCCACACAGCAATAGATGACATGATCCCTGTCGTCGAAGTGTTCATCATCCCTTATGCGCTCTGGCTCCCTTATCTTTGCATCAGCATGATCGCGATCGCAGTAAGAAGCCGCTCCGTCTCACGCAAGACATCTTACATGCTTATGGCGGGCATGACTTTATTCATAATAATCTCGCTGGTCTATCCCAACATGCTTGAACTTAGAGCTGCCATTCCGGACCGCGAAAACATATTCATGGACCTTATCATCTATCTTCACACCATCGATACGCCTACAGACGTTCTGCCGAGCCTTCATGTTTATGATGCTCTTGTTGTTGCAGCAGGACTTCACATGGCATTCAAGGATAAGAAGCTTCTTCTAGTATTAAGCGATATCCTTGTCGTTCTTATCATTCTTTCCACTATGTTCATCAAGCAGCATTCGATCATTGATGTTATCTCGGCTGTTGTTATGTTTATCCCCATCCTTGCCGCTGCTCTTCTGATCAAGGCAAAGAAGTAAGGTCTTTCCATCTAAGTCTCATAGATTTAATGAATGATATAATATGCCTGTATTTGTTAGGTCAGGCATCGGGTATTATTGCTCTTCATAAGCGGAGGGGAAGTGCTTATGAAAAAATCTATGGAACAAGAGAAGAAGGGGAAGAGTTCCGGAATAAACGGAGTGATGAAGTCTTCGTTCACCGGTTCTATCCTTCTTATCATATTGATAAGCCTGATCTTATCCGGAGGAGTAATAGCTTTCCTCATCAGATCCGGTGCCTTTGCAGGAACTGTTCATGAATCAAGCAGCACTGACAATACAAGCAATGGAACAACAGAATCAACCGGGATCGCGCCAACGGATGAGGATGAACTATTTTCAAAGAATGACTATCTTATCGGCAGTGGAAGTGAGAAGATCAGATTCTGGTCTTACACGACAGAAGAGCTGGATATGGTAAAACAGTTTGTTAAGCAGAATCCTGAATTCGGAGAGAAATATACCATAGAGTTTACGGTCATCTCGGGCACCGTCGGAACATATCAGTTATATCTTAACAAAGCATTGAAAGAAGGCCTCGACGCTCCGGACATATATACCACAGAGGAAGACTATGTACTCACTTATTCACAAGGTGACATGGCAAAATATGCCGCAGCTTACAGTGAACTTGGAATAGATGTGGACAGAAAGGTCAAGGAAGCTGACATTGTTAAGTACATCACAGAGGTCGGATCCCGTGACGGCGAGATAGTTGCTCTCAGTTATCAGTCCACAGGCAGTGCCATGATCTATAACTCCGATATTGCAAAGGAAGTTTTCGGAACTGATGATCCTGATGCGATCGAAAAGATCATAGGCGCCAATACCGGAAAGTGGGATAAGTTCCTGGAAGCAGCAGCAAGGCTTAAAGAAAAAGGTTATGCGGCAGTATCCGGCCCCGGAGACATATGGAATGCTTGCTGGCGGTCAGCAGACACACCCTGGATAGTTGACGGCAAGATCAGTATCGATCCCAAGAGAGCAGAGTATCTGAGTATTGCGAAGACGCTTAAGGACAATGATTACACAAACGGTTCTTTGCAGTGGGGAGATACATGGCATTCCGATATTATGGGACAAGGGCGAAGGAAGGTTTTCGCATTCTTCGGTCCTTCATGGTTCATAAACTATACCTTGATGTTTACCAGTGAAATCAGCGAAACCGACGGCAGCTTCGGAAAGTGGAGAGTATGTGCCCCGCCACAGGTATTCTTCTGGGGAGGCACTTGGATCTTTGCCAATAAAGACACAAAACAAAAAGAGGGTGTTGCTCAGCTCATTGAATGGATCACTCTGGACATCTCACAAGATGGACTGCAGTACAAACTGGCCAACGGGCTTTTATACTCGGACGGCGATCCAACGAAGCCAATACAAAAGGAAACAGTTGCCTCTGCAACTGTAATGGCCGTATCAGACGGAAAGATGGACTCCTGCGGCGGACAGAATGTATTTCCCATATTCATTGCAGCTAATCAGAGTGCTTCATTCAGATCAAAATCTTTATACGACAATCTGATCAACGAGTACTATTCCAGGGCTGTAGATCTATACGCTGAAGGTAAAGTGGACAGAGCAGGTGCCATCGATGCATTTAAGAAATCTGTTAAGCAGAATATAGGGTTTTAAAGGTGCGGGCAGCACATGGGTAAGGCATAGCGTGGAAGATCTTCAATAAAAAGGGCCGCCTCTTTATCCTGAGGCAGCCCTTCTTTATTGATCGGTTTTGATGCTTATCAGTTCTCGAACTCGACAACGAGCTGGGATACTGTCTGCTTAGCGTCGCCGTAGATCATGACGGTGTTGTCCATCGTGAAGAGCGGGTTCTCGATACCGGAGAATCCTGTACCCTGACCACGCTTCAGTACGAATACTGTTCTTGCCTCGTAAGCATTAACGATAGGCATACCATAAAGAGGTGATGATTCATCGTTGATAGCTGCGGGGTTAACAACGTCGTTAGCGCCGATGACAATGGCGATGTCTGTGTTAGGCATCTGGGGATTCATCTCATCAGCTGTCTTGAGCTGTTCGTAAGGAACGTTAGCTTCTGCAAGGAGTACGTTCATGTGACCAGGCATACGTCCTGCAACAGGGTGGATAGCGAAGTTAACTTCACATCCGTTCTCTTCCAATACGTCGCAGAGCTCCTTAACAGCGTGCTGAGCCTGGGCAACAGCCATACCGTAACCGGGGATGAATACAACGCTCTTTGCTGCTTCGAGGATAAGGAATGCGTCCTCAACAGACATGGACTTGGGTTCCTTGTGCTCGCCTGCAGCAGATGCTGCCTTCTTCTTCGTTGTCTTGAAGAGGAGGGATGCAAATGTCTTGTTCATAGCCTTGCACATGATGAGTGTAAGGATGACGCCTGAAGCACCTACAAGGCAGCCGGATACGATAAGTACCGTATTGCCGATAGGGAAGCCTGCGAATGCTGCAGCAAGACCTGAGAGTGCGTTGAGGAAAGAGATGATAACCGGCATATCGCCGCCGCCAATCGTGATAACCAGTGTGACGCCTAATACCAGTGAAGCAATAGTTGTGATGATGACGCCAGCAAGGCCGAGACCGCCGTCAGGTGAGATGCAGAGGAATAAGATTCCCATTGCTGCAATAACGAGGATGCCTGCGTTGATGAAGTTCTTGCCGGGGATCGAAATGTTCTTCTTGAACATCTTAAGGCCTGCGAGCTTGCCCCATGCGATAAGTGAACCTGTGAAAGCTACGGCACCGATGAGGATCGTAAGACCAAGAGTAAGAGCAGTGAAAGCATCTTCAGTAACACCTGCTGTGTACTGTGAGATAGCAACGAGCATTGAAGACAGACCGCCGAAGCCGTTGAAAAGAGCAACGAGCTGGGGCATTCCTGTCATCTCGACCTTCTTAGCCCAGATGAATCCGACAACGCTTCCGCCTGCGATAGCGAGAATGATGAGAAGGTAGCTTACAAAACCGCCTTCGATAACGTCCTGTGAGATAAGTACTGCGATAACAGCGATAAGCATACCGACTGAAGAATAAAGGTTACCCTTACGTGCGGTATCTGCTTTTCCGAGTTTCTTGATGCCCATGATGAAGAGGACACAAGAAATCATGTAAAGAACTATGCAAATATAGTCACTCATTTCTTAGGTGCCTCCTTCTTCTTGAACATAGCGAGCATACGGTCGGTTACGAAGTATCCGCCGATTACGTTTACTGTCGCGAAAAAGATTGCGATCGTTCCGAGGATGACACCGAAAACGTGTTCACCTGAAGCGTTGATAGCACAAGCTGCGATGGCACCTACAATGGTGATGCCGGAGATAGCGTTCGTACCGCTCATGAGAGGAGTATGAAGCTGTGAAGGGACCTTCGAGATAAGCTCAACGCCCAGGTAAGCGGCGATGATGAATACGAAGATCAAGAGCATAATCGTATCTGTGGAAATTTCCATATATTAAGCCTCCTTAAATCTCTCGTGGATGATGGCACCGCCCTGTGTGAGAAGGCAGCCCTTCATGATCTCGTCAGACAATTTAACTTCGAATTCCTTTGTCTCCTTGTTATAGAAGTGTGTAAGGAATGCTGAGATATTACCTGAGAGCATCTTGGAAGCGTCCCAAGGCACCTGACGCTGTAATTCATCACCAGGGAGGATGATTACGCCGTTATCAGTAACGACTTCCTTGGTGGGGTCAGAACCTTCGACGTTACCGCCGGTGGAAACAGCCATGTCCACGATGATGGAACCGGGCTGCATTCTGTCGATGACGTCCTTCTTAATGAGGACAGGAGCCTTGCGGCCGAAGACCTTAGCGGTCGTGATAACGATATTGGCTTTCTCGCAGACCTTAGCCTGAGCTTCCTGCTGCTTTGCGATCTGCTCAGGTGTGAGTTCCTTTGCGTAGCCCTGAGCTGTCTGGCCCATCTCGCCAAGGTCGATCTTGACGAAGTTGGCGCCAAGGGACTTAACCTGCTCTTCAACTACCGGTCTTGTATCGAAAGCGTCTACACGCGCACCGAGTCTCTTGGCTGTAGCGATAGCCTGAAGACCTGCAACGCCTACGCCGATAACGAATACTCTTGCAGGATTGATGGTTCCTGCAGGTGTAACCATCATCGGGAGGATCTTGGGCATATGTGCTGCAGCATTAAGAACTGCAACGTAACCTGCGAGTGATGTCTGTGAAGACTGAACGTCCATCTTCTGTGCGAGTGTCGTTCTGGGGATCATCTCGAGGGAAACAGCCTGAATGTTGTTCTTGGCAAATCCGTTAAGGAGATCCTTCTCATTAAAAGGATCGAGGAAGCTGATGTGAACCGTATCGGGGTTCATGCCTTCAGCAGAATCGGGCTTGAGGATCCTGACAACAATCTCGGCATCCTTAAGACCGTCTTTTTCATCTTTGACGATCTTTGCGCCGGCTTGTTCATAATCCGCATCTTTAAAGCCGCTCTTAAGACCTGCTCCGCTTACGACCGTGAATTCAAAGCCCATTCCTGTGAGCTTTTTGATGTCATCGGGGATAACGGCAACTCTGGTCTCGGCTGGCAGACTTTCTTTGCATACCAGAACTTTCTTCATGTGCACACCTCTTATGACTTGGATTGTGTATAAATATACACGCGAGTTTTTAAAGTATAAAACAAAGCCCCACCGATTTAAAGGGTGGGGCTTTAGTAAATTAAAAGATTTTGGCCTTACGAATTACTTAAAATAATCCTTCCTGAAATCCTTGAAACCGTCAGAGATATCATCGGCCAGGTGCTTGAAATCGCGCTCTTCCATCTTGGTGATCTCTGTGAACTTTCCGGGAGCATTAGGTGTACCGTCATGTCTGTCGACAACGATCGTGAGTTCGAGTGACTTGACCTGAGGAACAGTCTGACCTCTGTTAATGAGCTTTAAGAGGAGGAATGAATATGTATCGCCCTTCTGCTTAAGCTGACCCTTAACAGCATACTCTCTAGCCCTGGCGTCTGTATACTTAAGATCGAAATCTGTGGTCTTCTTATCCCACTCGATTCTGATCCTCTGCTCTGTTGTAGAAGTTGTATTACGTCTTGCCTTTGTCTCTTCGATCTCGATAGTAGCTTCGTACTTCTTATTGCTGTTCTCCTTGACCTCATAAGAGATGGAGTAACCGGCATTTGTCTTTGAATCCTTGTACTCGAAAGCGATCTCCTTTGAAGTAGCTACATTCTTTCCGAGAATGAGGGATGCCTCAACAGCCTGGTTGCCGACCTCAGCTTCCATATCAACACGAGCCATTCTCTTGCCTGACTTTGTGATATAGAAGTCAAAAGTGATCTCGATAGCCTGATCTTCGATCTTATCGATATCTTCCTCGGCATCATCAAGAGAATCATAGAATTTCTCTACGACATCTTCAGGATCATCACGGAAAGAATAGTTTGCTGCCATCTTTGTTACAACGCTCTCGAGAGCCTTGTCTTCCTTAGCTTCAGCAATGATGTCTCTGAAGATGGATGCAACTGCTTCCTCATCAAGACTGACAGTAATTACTGTGCATCCGAGCTTCTCTCCGCCAACAGAGATATCCTTGCCTGCCTTCTTGACTTCGGCATACTGAAGGACCTTATTGATGAAGAGCTTCTGATACTTCTGTGTGACCTTGACATATTCCTTCTGGAGGCCCTTATTGTTCTTCAGAGTGTTGTTTATGTTCTTAAAATATTCGAACTGGTCATCTGAGAAAGAATAAGATGTTTCCTGATCAGGATCGAAAATAGAACCGGGAAGGTTCTTCTCAAGGCTCTTGACGCTTACGCCGTAATTGCCGTCAAAGAACTGAGGGCAGCTGAATACGACTTTGTCCTGAGCATAGAAGAACTTACCGTCAAGGACAGTATCCTTATCTTCTTTGGCAGTTACAATGAGAGCACCCTTAAGGTTCTTGGCATTGCTGTAGTACTTAGCCTGAACAGTAATGTCTTCCTTCGCAAACTTATCGAGGTTAGCTGAAGCGCTGACAGAACCGCCCTTCATGACATCTTCTGCTACGCTTATGATCTCGATCTTGTTTGCATCGTTGAGCGTGTTCTTAGCAGCCTTGGCGATCAAAGCCTTAGGTGTGTTGGATACAACGATCGAAACGATCAAGACAACCAAAAGTACAACAGCAGCTGCTGCGGCACCGCAGATGATGAAGAGCTTCTTCTTATCTGCCGGATTGGCGGGCTTAACCTCTGCAGCCTTCGGTGCTTCAGGTGTTACAGGCTGAGCAAAAGCTTCGGGTGCGGGTGCAGCCTCAGGTGCAGGAGCTGCTTCGGGAGCAGGTGCTGCCTCAGGTGCAGGAGCGGGTGCAGCCTCAGCGGCTTCTTCTGTTGCTTCGGCTACAGCTTCAGTAGCTTCTTCTGCTGCTTCAGATACTGCTTCGCTTTCAGTCTCTGCAGCCTCAACTGCTTTCTCTGCTGTCTCCTCAGCTGTTTTTTCTACATTCTCGGCAACGTTTTCTGCTACGTTAGCCGCATTTTCAGCAACGTTTTCTGCTTTGTTCTCAGCAACGTTCTCTGAACCGTTCTCTGTTACAGAACCAACATCGTTTTCCATAACAAGTCCTCCTATCGCAAATGTAAAAAAATTATAACACGATATCAGGAAAACTTGTCTGTTTTCCGCCATATTTTAAATTTATTGCCTGTTTATTCAGCGAAAAGAATGTCCGGACGGAGAGAATGTCAAAGGGATAAAACTTGAAAATGACAGTATCCAATATTATTATTAATAAAGGACAATAGGCATTTCTCTTGAGGGCAGGCTCCTTTAAGAGCTTGGAGAACGGCCGGAAGGGTTTGTTATGAGCGAAAACAATGAAGACTTTAACAACGAGAACCGACCCGATATAAAGACCAGGTATGAGATCCTGATCGCATGTCTTGTCGTGCTGGTCCTCTGTATTTTCGCCTTTGCCGCATTCAGGATCACAGGTTATATTCACGCTGCCCAGTCCACGCTAGGTTCCGAGACATCACAGGATTCAACTGAAGGAACTGTACTTATCGAAGTGGAGATCAAAGAAACTGAGGCATCGTCATCTTCTGATGAGTCAGCTGCCCAGGTCTCTGAAAGCAATCCTTCAGAAGAGACAGTTAATGTTCATGACAATATCTGGGTTTTCCTGACAGTAGATAAAAATGAAGAGTACTACAAGTCCAAGGAAGGCGCACTGAAGCTTTATGCTGAGCCCGTAGAGACTGATGAACGCAGACCGGCACTTATGGAAGGCATGGCATTCCAGGTACTGGGCTTCTCAAGAGACGGATGGGCTGCGATAGGCTACGGCGGACAGAGATACTTTGTTAAGAGTTCTGATATCGTAAAGGCGGATGCTCCGGAAAATGCTTCTGACAGGCATATGGATACACTGGATACCCAGCAGATCAGATTCTTCGTTCCGACTAAGGGCGATGTCGAATATGTTATCACCAATGATACGGTGGCTTTCAGCCTTCCCGATGTACAGAGCAGCGGCAACAGGGTAAGCCTTAAGACTGGCGAGAGAGTTATCGTTGTCGCAAAAGGCGTTAACTGGTACAAGATCATATACATGAATGCTGATTACTATGTGCTCAGCTATCTTGAACCCAGAGCGGAATTCGAGAAGAAGAATCCTGATTTCAAGCTCAGCGACAATACGGGTTATTCACCTGCGGGAACACCTGAAGCTGTTAAGAAGGCGATAGCAGGAGGTGCTGCTCTTACAGCTACTTCCCTTGGCGTGCCTGCTGTACCTGAGACTACAGACGAAGCACCTGCTGAACCCGGTAAACCGGCTGATACGTCCAAGAATACAAATCCTAAGACCACTAAGTCTTCAACTACGGCAAAGAAGACAACAACTGCAAAAAAGACTACTACCAAGAAGACGACCACAAAGAAGACTTCCACATCAACAGCCGGAAGCGCCGCAACTGCTCAGAAAGCACTTCTGGATTATGTAAATGCTGCCCGCAAGAAAGCAGGCGTTCCTGCGCTTAAGTGGTCGGGCGGACTCGAAAAAGCCGCAAAGACACGTGCAGTGGAGATCTCGAAGGTATCATCATCTAAGAATGCCAAGCATATCAGACCTAACGGAAAAGAATGGTACACGGTAAATCCCAAGATCATGTATGCCGAGAACCTCGCATGGGGACAGAAGACTGTTGAAGATGTACATAAAGCATGGATGGATTCATCAGGACACAAAGCCAATATCCTCAACAAAGATTATAAGACGTTTGCTGCAGCATGTTACAAAGCAAGCAATGGTAAATATTACTGGATAGAGGAATTCGGATATTGAGCCTTAAGCAGGACAGAGTAACCGGAGTTGTGCTTAAGCATCCGTTCTTCATAACGGCTTTGCTTGTTTTGGTAACTCTCATTGCTACAGGAATGCAGATCTCAAGCAACATTGCTGTCTGCGTGATAATGGTCTGCGGATATCTTCTTATCGCCGGATACGGATTCTACTTAAAGCAGACGAAGAAGTTATCTGATGAAGCGCTCATTGCACTTGTTTTCGCTGCAGGATTCATCTTAAAACTCGGATACACGCTTTATTCAGGTATCAATATCAGACAGAATGACGTGGATGTTTTCGAAGAGGGAAAATATAACTTCTATCATTCGGGATATATCCTTTTCGTAAGAGACAGGTTCACGATACCGAATGCCGATGTAAGGAAGCTGGGACAGTTCTACCATCCTCCGTTCCACTACTTTGTAAGCGCGGTATTCCTTAAGATCTACGAGCTTTTCCTCCCCAAGGGAACACATAATTACGAAGCTTTGCAGGCATTGTCTCTCCTGTGGTCACAGTTCGCAGTGATAATGCTCTATAAGTGTATAAAGCTCTTCAGAATAAAGAAGGAGAGCTGTCTTCCTGCAGCGGCGGTCGTCTCAGCTTTCCCGACATTTACACTTCTTTCCGGATCGATCAATAACGACGTATTGTCAGTATTGCTGTTCTTTACAGGCTTTTACTTCGGCATTAGATGGTTCAAGGAAGGCACATGGAAGAATATCATCCTGTCAGCTCTTGCAATAGGCTTCGGCATGATGACCAAGCTCTCGACAGGACTTATCGCATTCCCTCTGGGATTCCTTTTCGTAGTTAAGCTCATAAAGGATCTTAAGGATAAGAGCGGGGAGAAGAAGGGAGCTAAGTCTTTCTTAAATCTTCTGGCTTTCGGCGCCATTTCTGCTCCTCTGGGACTGTGGTTCCAGATAAGGAATTACTTAAAGTTCGGCGTGCCTTTGGGATATGTCCTTAAGTCTACGAATTCTTATCAGGACATAAGCAGATTTACTCCCGTTCAGAGGCTTTTCGGATTCTACGGATTCCCGATCGAGGACTACTATATAAATCTCGGTTCAGACGGTGAGCAGGATTACAACATATTCATCACGATGGTCAAGACATGTCTTTTCGGCGAGGAGAATTACAGGGACGACTTCGCGATGAGCATGGCAGGTTATGCACTCCTTATGGTGCTCCTGATAATGATCCTTATCGCTGTGGCAGGTTTTGTCAGAACGCTTGTTACCGTTAGGAAAAGTGAGACTTTATGGGAGGAATTATCCCTTGTCATACTGACTACTGCAGAGATCATTTCAGTTATATCTTTCTCGCTGAAATACCCTCATATCTGCTCGATGAATTTCAGATACTGCACACCGCTTATTATCGGCGGCGTCGTGTATTTTTCCAGGATAGGCGAGATAAAGCTTAAAGGTGCCAACAAGGATCTGATAACGAAGATTATCAAAGTCATTTCAATCGCTTTCTTTGTCCTTGCCGTGCTCTTCTATACGATCCTCTGGACATATGTAAAAGGCGAAGTAGTGGTGGTGGATAACGCATGGTAACAGGAAGTGTGAAAAGAGATTTCCGTGAGATAGCTCAAGGGTTCGGAGTGACCGCCATCGCGGTGTTTTTCCTGTATCTGATGTCCGGCATGCACGCCGTGAACATGAGGGAGATACACCTCGCGCTTCTTATGACGGCACTGACTTCCTGCTGTGTTTTCTATGTCACATCTTGTTATATATCAGGCGCGAAAAGATTCCTTTCACTGATATCCTCTGTCCCTGCATTTGCAGTTTATTATCTCGTAATCAAGCTCTTATTTGATTCATGCGGGAGAATGACTCTTCCATGCTTAGAGATCATGGAGAGTGTTCTTTTGTGGGCGGGTCTTGGTACTGTTATAGTCTCTGTTATCGCTCTACTTATCGGACATAAGCTCACGTCCAAAGACATGGTTATGGCAGTACTCTGTGCAGGCTTTGTCATGAGGGCGGTAATGGTGCTTTTCACACCGCTTAATTTCAACCAGCATGACGTATCGAGTTTCTCGCCTGACCAGGCAGGATTCCACGACAGCTATATCATGTATATCTTCAACAATTTCACGCTTCCTTCAGGTGATGTAAGGGATTACGGACAGTTCTACCATCCGCCGCTTCATTACTTCGTAAGCGCCATGTTCTTAAAGCTTCAGACGCTTACGCCCCTTAAGTTTGCCAAAGACATAAACGGCCTTAAGATGCTGCCGATGCTCTGGACCTCTTTCTTTGTTCTTTTCGCGAAAAAGATCCTCGAACACTTTAAGGTCAGCGGCAAGGCATTAGTGTTCTCATTGATGCTCGTCGTATTCTGCCCTCAGATGATATTTCTTTCTATCCAGGTTAATAACGATGCATTAGCGCTTATGCTTTTCGCCGCATCGGTATTTGCTGCTCTCAAGTGGTATTCCAAGCCTGAGCTTACGACGATACTGTTCCTGGCACTTGCCATAGGATGTGCCATGATGACCAAGCTCTCCATGGGTTTTGTCGCATTCCCCGTCGCATGGATCTTCCTTGCAAAGCTGATCAGCACAGTAAAGGAAAAGAAGGAGACAAGAGGCAAGAGGACCGAGAGCCACACGGGCGAACTCATCAAGCAGTTCGTTGCATTTGCAGCCGTCGTATTCCCGCTGGGATTATGGTTCCCGTTAAAGAATCTTCTTGGCTACGGTGTTCCCATAACATATGTTTATGAGATAGATTCATCTGCCAATCAGGATGTCTGGATGTATTCTCCTCTCAGGAGATTATTTGCACCTTCAAAAGCGCTTCTTTCCACACCTTTCCTTCAGGAAGGCGGGGAGCTTAATGATTACAATATCTTCCTGGGTCTTTTCAAGACCGGACTTTTTGACGAAAGACACTTCGATGGCGGATATCACCTGATCTGCGGCAGGATATTGCTTGTTTTGGCATTTGTTCTTGTGCTTGTTATTGCAGTGTGCGCCGTTACAGGTGCTCTGGCAAAGATCAGGAAGGCAGGGGTCAGGCTTATCTCTGATCCTGAATATGTCTCTTTGTGGATCCTTGCAGGAGTATTGATCGTTTCCGAGATAGTATTCTGCTTCAAGCATCCGGTCGTATGCACTGAAGCTTTCAGATATATCGCACCGGTCCTTATTCCGGCATCTGTTTGGAGCGGAAAAGTTGTCCTGGCATCTGAAGAAAAGGATGCGGGCGCGGCAACAAAAGCCTTATCCGTATGTCTTCAGGCGCTTACATGCGTATTTGTATTGCTCGTGATCTTATTCTACGGACCTTTCTCCCAGTATTCGACGCCGTGGGAGATGATGATCAGGGGTTGATCTCCTGACCGGGGCCCAATGATCTTCCTGAGAGAAGATCTCTCCAGTGTTTTCCTTCGAGTTTATAGATCATGGACACTGCGGCATTGATCTCTTCGTCAGTTCCTTCAGAATCAACGAAAGCCAGGAGCCCTGCGATCTTTATCATGTCGATCTCAATAGATTTAAGGAAGTCGCCCGGAGTTGTGACGACATTTCCCACCTGGCTGTAAGAGAAATCCACTGCTGCCAGGGGATAGACAAAGCTCTCGCACTGCTCATCGAGAATGCCCGGAAGGACTTGGAGCATCTTCGCGATTATATCTTCAGGAAGAGAAGCGATGATGTCCCAGCTGAGGGCTATCTCTCCGCCGGAGACCTCTTCGATATATTTGAGAAGGTCGCCATGCATTGCGAACTGCCTTACAAAGTCCTGTTCCACGGGATCGAAAATACCATCTGCGCAGGCAACGCTTAAGAGGACGCCCTGCAGGATCATGTCGAACTGTGCGAGTGTAAGCTCAGCATCGTAGCCGCTTCCCGTAACATTCTGGAAGACCTGATCCATTGCCCTTATCGTGTTCTCGGCGTGATCGTATGCCTCTGCGGCTTTGTCTAATATGTCCTGTCTGTCAAATTCCATCCGGATAACCTCGCACGGGGTAGTTTTGATACAGGTTATTTTATTCCTTGACCGGCTTATATGCAAAAACGGCATGGCCTGAAAGCGATTGTTCTTTTATTAGAAGAAAAGACGGCTCCTGATATGGTATAATCTCTGATTGGAAAATAAACAAAAGGGAGCTCCGTAAACTATGGGACTTTTCGGAAAGAAAAAGAATAACGAAGAACAGCCTGAGAATTCAGCTGAGAATAAGTCAAACAGCAACATCTCTGATGAGATGAAGATAATCCTTGCAGCACGCGAGGAGGCTCAGCAGGAGAAGAAGGCAAAAGCAGAAGAAAGACAGCAGGCTCAGGAAAAGGCTGACAAAGAGGAGGATCTCCTTGAAGAACAGGCCAGAATGGCAGCTGAAAAGGTTCTGACAGGTGATGCCACACCTGCCGGAATGACATTCTATGTGATCTGTGATGAGGTTGATGTGGGCGCAGTGCCTGAGACAGAAGGCAACCTGCTCGTCCGCGGTATCATCAGAGGCACAGTAAAGAGCGGAAGCGAAGTCTTCCTCTATCAGGGTTCCGGCGACAAGTTCAGCGTAAAGATCGACAAGATCAGAAATGAGAGCAGGGAATTTGTAGATGAGATCTCAAATGCCAGAGCGGAACTGGAGATCACAAGAGGTGATATCCCGCTTCCCACAGATCCTGATGAGGATGCATCAACACCGATTAGAAAGTATGCGGTAATCACTGACGCTACAGGCATCGAGAACACTAAGGATCCGTCCTGCCAGGGCATGGCAGTAGCCGGCAATCCCAGAACCACAGCAATGCTCTGTGAATACGGCAAGTTCGGCAGGGAGCCCGTCTACTTCGGCACCGTGATGGACTGCATTATGACATCCGAGTTCGTAACACCTGCAAAGATCACTCCTGCCAAGAACGGCCAGAGCTCAGTAGGTTTTGTCGGAATGAGCCCCAAGCAGGATCCGAATGTAACTTATCTGCCTGTATTTACCGATAACAGGCTTGCGACCAAGGCTATCCAGAACTTTAAGGCTCATGGCGGTCCTGACCAGCGCATCATGCTCAACTTTGCACAGGTGGCAGCTGTCGCAAGAGACGATCATCACCAGGGTTTCCTCGTAAATCCCGGCGGACCTGTAACGATCACCATCCCGAAGGATCTTATCGACAAGATGGTCGAGACACAGATCTTCAAGGAAAGATTCGGATCCGGTGCAGGTGATAATGCATCTCTGGCATTGGGCGGCTCAGGCAACCGTTCCTTTGATAACTTTGTCGCAAACGGCGGTCCTGACATGCCCGGCATGCAGAAGATCATCATCACGAATCCTACGGACACACCGGAGTTCATCGTTATCGAGAAGGCTGTAAAGGCATATTGCGGAAACCACGCTGATATCGCCAAGGTACTGATCCTCATCGCCACACCTGAGAACAACCGTAACGACAGATCTTATCTCTGCATTATGGATTGTCCTGATGAGAGCTTCGAGAAGCAGTGCAAGGGACTTGCAGAGGCAATCAAGCCGTTCCTCAAGGGTATCAAGAGGATCCAGTTCCAGCAGTTCTCCAAGATGAACAAGGAAGGGTTCCCCACCAAGGTTCAGTGGCTTTACTCAAAGCTCCCTCAGTAAAAGGGACAGCCTGAATATATAAAAGCAAAACGGAAATTTAAAAGGAATAAGGGTTTTCGCGCGCATTTTATAAACCTTCTGAATTACTCGGATTTTTCGGATAATTCACAGATATAGTAAATATTGTTCATTATGCGCGTGATAGAATTTCAACACTATGCTACAGATTAAGGAAATACATAAAGAATACAAGACAGGAAGCCTTGTTCAGAAGGCTTTGGACGGAGTATCCCTGAGCCTCAGGGATAATGAGTTTGTCGCGATCTTAGGACCTTCAGGTTCAGGAAAGACAACACTCCTCAATATAATCGGAGGTCTTGACCGTTACGATTCGGGCGACCTCATCATCAACGGCGTATCCACAAAACGCTATAAGGACAGGGACTGGGATTCATACAGAAACCACACGATCGGTTTCGTATTCCAGAGCTATAACCTGATCCCTCACCAGACGGTCTTATCCAACGTCGAACTTGCGCTTACCATATCCGGCATCTCCGGAAAAGAGCGCAGGCAGAGAGCACTTGATGCGCTGGAGAAGGTCGGCCTTCGCAATCAGGCACACAAGAAGCCTAACCAGATGTCGGGCGGTCAGATGCAGAGAGTCGCCATCGCAAGAGCTCTCGTAAACGATCCGGATATCCTTCTTGCCGACGAGCCTACGGGCGCGCTCGACTCTGATACGAGCATACAGGTAATGGAACTCCTTAAGGAGGTCGCAAAAGACCGCCTTGTTGTCATGGTTACCCATAACCCTGAACTCGCAGAAGAATATGCCACCAGGATCGTAAAAGTAAAGGACGGTAAAGTCATCGGCGACAGTGATCCTTTCGAGCCGGAGAAAAAAGCGGGCATGGCAGCGCCTGTCCACAGGAATCTCGGCAAGGCATCAATGAACTTCTTCACTTCACTTGCACTTAGCTTCAACAACCTCTGGACAAAAAAGACAAGGACAATACTCGTTGCGTTTGCAGGTTCCATAGGAATCATCGGCATCGCCCTGATCCTTTCGATGTCTGAAGGTGTTAATAACTATATCGACAGGATCGAGGCGCAGACTTTGTCGCAGTATCCTCTGTCGATTGAGAGGTCGACCATATCATTCATGTCGATGATGATGGTGCAGACCGACACATGGGAACCTGCCAAGGCCGGCGAGGTTACTGAAGTTCCTTCCGTCAGCCGTATCCTCTCCACGGTAAAGACCAATGACCTTATCTCGCTGAAGCAGTATTTCGACAGCGGCAAGACAAATATCTATGAACTCACAAACGGCGTCGAGTATTCATATGGTCTTCAGCCCCAGATCTTCTACTATAACAAGGACAATGGCAATTACAGACAGGTAAATCCTAATAATGACTTCGCTTCGATGGGACTTTCATCTTCGAGCGTATTCACATCGTCCTACAGCATGAATATCTTTTTCGAGATGCCGGAGAATGAGTCACTTTACATCAATCAGTACGATATAAAGGCAGGAAGATGGCCCCAGAATTCGCAGGAGGCAGTCCTCGTATTATCCAGAAACGGTTCTGTCAGCGACTACATCATCTATGCTTTCGGCTTAAGAGACACTGAAGAACTCGATAAGATGATCAGGGATTTCAGCAACGGTCTGGAAGTCGTTTCCGATCAGAGCCGCTACACCTGGCATTACGATGACTTCATGGGAAAAGTCTTTAAGGTCATTCCTGCATACAATTTCTATAAGTACGATGCAGATAAGAAGGTCTACACGGACATGAGGAACAGCAAGCCCTTCATGCGCGGCCTTCTTAAGAATGCACAGGACCTTAAGATCGTAGGCATCGTCCAGCCTAAGGAATCTGAAGATATCTGGATGCTTGATACAGGTATCTACTACGGCAAGGATCTCGTGGAAGAGCTCCGTGCAGATGCCGAGAACGCAGAGATCGTTAAGGCTCAGCTCAAGGACCGTGAAGTAAATGTGCTTACCGGCGAGAGATTCGATGAGGAAGAATCTGATTTTGACATGAACAGTCTTTTCGAGGTCGATGAGGATGCACTCCGCGATGCTTTCAAGTTCGATGAGAACAAGCTCAAGATCGACAAGAAGGCATTCAGCGACATGAAGGGCCTCGATCTCGCAGGTGCCATGAAGAGCGCCATGCCGAGCATGTCATCCAAGCAGATCAAGGATCTCCTTAAGGGTGTGGAATTCAAGGTCGATTCAGATGCTCTCATGAAGGGTGTAACGACCCTTTTCAACGACTATATGAAATATGCTTCCGATAATCCGTCAACAGACTATGCAAAGCTGCCGGATGCCATCGCGGAGTATATCTCTTCACCAGAAGGCAGTGCCGTCTTAAGACAGCAGCTTATAAAGATAATCGAAGAGAGCGGTGCGGGCAAGATCGACCAGAGCGTTGTAAACAAGGCTTTGAGTGCCATCACCGACGGTTTTGCGGAATACGCTGTGGCAAACGGAATGGATCTTACCGACCAGAGCCGTTACTCAGAGTATTTCCAGACTTACCTGAACAGCGAAAAGGGTAAGAAGATCGTTAATGAGCAGTCCGCCATCATCACAAAAGAGATCAACAGCAAGGTCAAGGTAACACCCGAGCAGGCTCAGAGAGTCGCAAAGGCATTGCTTGATGCTTACAGCAAATATGCAACAGAGAATAATCTTCCCGATCCTAAAGCTCTTGAGGGTTCCATCAAGAAGTATCTCGGCACCAAGAGAGCCCAGAAGATCATCACAAGCATGGTAACTACTTCTGTTAATACTGACGAGATCACAAAGACAGTTGCCAAGAATGCCAACGGCCTTATCTCCAGCATGGGCGCCTCGATCGGCAAGGGCATCGAGAAAGCGATGAAGATGGTCACAGAGAGGATCGCCAAGAATATGACCAAGGCCTTGAAGGATACATTCTCTGACTTTGGAAGTGCGATCTCATTCGACCAGGATTCCTTCGCTGCAGCTTTCAAGTTCAACATGGGCGAAGATGAACTCCAGTCTTTCATGAGTGAGATGATGGGCGGCAAGACCGCATCAGCAGAGGGCAACCTGGCCGCATTCGGTTACTGCGACGTCGATGACCTCAAGACGATCACGATCTATCCGAAGGACTTTGAGTCCAAAGACAAGATCACTGAGATATTGAAGGACTACAACAAGATGGCTGAAGATGCCGGTGAAGAGGATAAGAAGATCACTTATACAGATATCGTAGGCGCCTTGATGAAGTCCGTCACAAAGATCATCAACACCATCTCCTACGTGCTTATCGCATTCGTAGCGATCTCTCTTGTCGTATCGTCCATCATGATCGGTGTCATTACTTACATCAGCGTTCTTGAGCGCCGCAAGGAGATCGGTATCCTCCGTGCAATGGGCGCCTCAAAGCACAATGTCGCCCAGGTATTCAATGCAGAAACCATGATCACGGGATTCCTGGCGGGTATCTTCGGTGTCGGTCTGTCGCTCTTAGCGCTCATCCCGATCAATGCCATTATCCACAAGCTGGCCGAAGGCAATGATGTCAGCGCTGTCCTGCCCTGGCAGGCTGCGATCATACTCGTCGTCTTAAGTATCATCCTGACCCTTATCGGAGGCATCATCCCGTCGAAGACCGCTTCGAGACAGGATCCGGTAACAGCTTTGAGGACCGAGTAAGTTTTATTAAGGTTAATTGCTATTTATAAGTCCCCCTTTTCGCGAAAGGCGAGGAGGGGGATATTTTTATTGTATCCACGTTAAGGACCCAGCATGGAAGGATCCTCGCGAAAACTCGTAAAAACAGTGTGGTGTCAAAAATGGTGTCGATTCGAGCAATTCTGGCACCATTTCGTGCAATTTTCGCCTCCAGTGACGAAAATGATGCTAATTCAGGCGATTTCGGCACCATTTTGTGCACGCGGGGGGATTTATCCCTCCCCGCACACCAAAAGGACACAAAGCAAGGAAAATAATGTAAAGTTTTTACGACAATTCTTAAAGAATTCACCCAAAAACGTAATGATTTAACCTATAATATGACTATGCCTTTCCGGCAGGAGGCGCTACAAACATAAGAAAGGGGAATAGTATGGACAGTAAAGCCATGTACAACCTGTCATACGGTCTCTTTGTCCTGACAGCCAAAGACGGCAGCAAGGACAATGGTTGTATCGTCAACACGGTGTCTCAGGTAACTACTGAGCCGAACAGGATCGTGGTCGCAGTTAACAAGCTGAACTACACTCATGACATGATCTCCAGGACCGGCGAGTTCAATGTGTCGATCCTGACAGAAGGTTCCAGATTTGAGACATATAAGCACTTCGGATTCCAGAGCGGTAAAGATGTCAATAAGTTTGAAGCATTCGATTTCAAGCGTGCTGCAAACGGCATCGCATACCTTGCCAAAGAGACAAATGCATATCTCTCGGCTAAGGTCGTAAGCGAGACAGATCTCGGTACGCACACACTTTTCCTGGCAGATGTTACCGATGGGGAAGTCCTGTCACAGGATCCCTCCGTCACATATGCTTTTTACCAGAAATACATCAAGCAGAAGCCGGGTAACAATGTTACATCCCCAGCAACTAAAGGGTTTATCTGCACTGTGTGCGGATACATCTATGAAGGCGATACGCTTCCTGCAGACTTCATCTGCCCCTGGTGCAAGCATGATGCGAGCTACTTTATCCCGGCAGGAAACGCAGCGCCGGCCAAAGAAGAAATAAAAGAAAAAACAATAACCAAAACACAGGAGGACACAAAAATGAGCAAGTACGCAGGCACACAGACTGAGAAGAATCTCCAGGCAGCTTTCGCAGGAGAGTCCCAGGCAAGAAACAAGTACACATACTTCGCATCCAAGGCTAAGAAGGAAGGCTACGAGCAGATCGCAGCTCTCTTCCTCAAGACAGCTGACAATGAGAAAGAGCATGCAAAGATGTGGTTCAAGGAATTGGAAGGCATCGGCACAACAGCTGAGAACCTTGCAGCTGCAGCAGACGGTGAGAACTACGAGTGGACAGACATGTACGAGGATTTCGCCAAGACAGCTGAAGCAGAGGGTTTCCCTGTACTCGCAGCCAAGTTCAGAATGGTTGGCGCTATCGAGAAGCATCACGAAGAGAGATACAGAGCTCTCCTTAAGAACGTTGAGGCTCAGCAGGTATTCGCTAAGAGCGAGGTTAAGGTATGGGAGTGCAGAAACTGCGGTCACATCGTAGTTGGCGAGAAGGCTCCCGAGATGTGCCCTGTTTGCGCTCATCCTCAGAGCTACTTCGAAGTTAACGCTGAGAACTACTAATATCTGATTTTATTTCAAAAACTTAAAGGCTGTCCCTTAAATCCGGGGCAGCTTTTTCATTTACTTTCCGAAAAAGCGGTCAAGTGCATTATGAAGCTTTGTTCTGGGCTCAAAACACTTGGTGTTACGTGTCTGGCCGAGATAAAAACGGTGGCGCATCTTCCGTGTGTTTATAAATAACCAGGATTCTCCTTCGCCTGTGTATTCCGGATTCTTATTATCGCCGATCATGGCAACCTTAATGATATCCTCTTTTAAGAAGAATTCGTCATTGATCTTGATCGAACCCTCGCGGATCTCTATCTTGCGTGCAAGTTTTCTGTAACACGAATAGAAAGATAATGACAGGATCAGGCTCATAGCCATTACCGGAAATGAAAGAATACGCAGGAACCCGAGCATGGAATATAAACCGGGTTCATTTTCAAGGAACGATTCCGGAAGATAGGAAAACACAAAGGCAAATGCGCCGGTACCTGCCACGAGCGATGTGATCTTGTAAAACTCTTTTCTGATACTTTCTGCAGGAAATTCGATCCTTACAACACCGAATCCGTCAGCAAATTCATCACCGACTTTTTCTATGGAAAGACGGTTCTTATAGATCTGATCAAATGCCGTCAGACTCTTTGAGATGGCTTTTCTGATATCGGATGCGTATTTGTTCGTGCCAGAACCTGTATAGTAAGTCTTTATTATTTTCCTCTCATCATCCATTACTTTGAGCTTTGTACAGATGAAGGGCAGGCTTTTTAACAAACCGCTGTCCACTTCGAAATAAACGGCATTCTTATTGATGTCGTAACAGTCATCATTTATTCTGACTTTTCCTTCACCTTCTAAGATCTCGATCCGTCTCAAAGGATTACGCATTACAAATACCGTAGGAACTGAGAAGATCCAAAGTGACAGCACTAATATCCCGAACGGGACGGGAACGAAGAGATACAGATTGTCAGGAAAAATAAAAACAGGAACCAATAATACTGCTGCCAGCAAGATGCCGAGAAGGATATTGAGGATCTGAAATCTCTTCAATCTCCTGACATTAACATCGATGGCAAATGATTTTATTTCAATTTTGACATCCATTATTTTTCCATGTAGAGCAGTCCGAATGTGCCGGGACCGGAGTTAACGGCGATTGCAGGTGAAGCCTGCTTGAAGCAGATCTCATCGAAGTGCATCTGCCTTTCGATCTGTTCACGGATCCAGTCTGTCTCACGCTTGTTGATTCCTACATAGGTCACGAAAAGTATCCTTGTATCAATTGAGGAACCGCGGGAGAGTGCTGAATTGATATAAGCTTTCCATGCCTTTTCTCTCGTTCCGAAATAAGTCATGCCAAGACCGAGCTTACCTTTTTTCATCTCAAGGACAGGACGGCCCATAAGGGATTTGACGACATTGGCAGCGCCGCTGCCTACCTGGCCGGCACGTGCAAGGAAGTCCAGATTATCAACGATAAAGCTCGTGCGGATCTTCTTCTTGATGCCTTCAAGTTCTTTTACTATCTGCTCGGGAGAGAGACCTTCTTCAGCCATTCTTGCTGCCTCAATTGCCATAAGGCCCTGACCGCTCGATAAGTGGGAGGAGTCAATGACAAATACATTGTCGAAAGACTTGGAAGCTTCACGGGCAGGTTCGTAGCCGCTGTGTTCGATCTTGCTCGAGATCGAGATGTGGATGACATTGTTGGCGTAAGCCAGCTGCTTTGCGAAGAATTCCTCTGACTCCCTGATGGTAGGTCCCTGGGGAAGAACGACGTGATCAGGATCTTCCATGTATTTGAGGATACCCAATGTCTCGATCTCTTTTCCGTCTCTGAAAAGGCCTTCTTCTGTGCGGACCTTGTGGGGAAGCACTGCTATGCCGTACTTCTCGATGAGTTCAGGCGTAAGGTCGGCAACGCTCTCAGTCGTGATGACGATGCTCTTACGTTTTCTGGCACTGTTCATCCAGGAGATGGATTCCTGGGCGATCTCGCTGCGGTTGCCGGTTATGTTGACGATCTCCTTGGGCAGGTGGTTATAGAGCTCATTTTCGAGAGCTTCACCACTGACAGGCTTTACGAGATAGCCGTCAAAGTTCTCACGCTCGTAGAGGGCGCGGTTCTCTTCATCGGCATTTGCAGTAAGGATAACGATAGGGCATTCACGGCATCTTCCGCCTGTCTGCTCTTTTATCTTTCTGCGGCATTCGACGCCGTCCATCTCAGGCATAAGGTGGTCCATGAAGATAACATCGTATTTAATGTTGAGTGTCTTTCTTAAGGCATCGGCACCGCTCGATGCAGTATCGATCCTGACCTTTGTGTCACGCAGGAGCTTGGAAACGACCATGAGGTTGGCTTCGTTATCGTCAACGACAAGGATCCTTCCTTCAGGCGCTTCGAATCTCGGGAGATATTCCTTCTTTCTTCCTGCACTTCCTGCCTTGGCAAAGTCGTACTTGCCGACAGAGCCTTCACGCTCGATCCTCTGAGGGATCTCGATGATGAAGGTGGAACCCTTCTTGTAGATGCTGTTGACGGTAATCTTACCGCCCATGAGGTCTACAAGCTGCTTTACTATAGACAGGCCGAGACCTGTGCCTTCGATATGCTTGGTGGCAGTCTCATCGACACGCTTGAAGGCTGAGAAAAGATAAGGGATATCTTCTGATTTGATACCTATACCCGTATCAGTGACTGTGTAGATCATGTTGCATGTCTTGTCTTCTTTTATCTCGCACTGGACAGACAGGGATACAGAGCCTTCTTTGGTGTACTTGATGGCGTTATTGATAACGTTGATTAGGATCTGCTTGATCCTGACTTCATCTCCGACAAGTTCAGCCGGGATGTCAGGCGATACGTCGACATTGAAATCGAGCTTCTTATCCTTTGCCCTGATCCAGAGCATGCCGACGATATCAGAGAGCATGTCGCCTGTACGGTAAGGCTCTATGAGGAGCTGCATGCTTCCTGACTGGAACTTGCTCATGTCGAGGATATCGTTGATGAGGCTTAAGAGGAGTTTGCCTGCCGCCTTGATGTTGACTGCATCTTCTATGACTTCCTCACTGACGTCTTCTCTTAAGATCATCTCATTAAGTCCGATGATCGTGTTGATAGGAGTTCTGATCTCGTGGCTCATGTTCGAGAAGAAGCTGTTCTGAGACTTGTTCAGCATAACGATCTCTTTCCGCTGCTTCTCAGCTGTCACGAGCTGTTCGTTAAGTCTGAACCTTGTGTAGGACATGATGACGCCCATTACGATCTGGAATGTCGAAAAGATGGTGAAGTTAGCCATCTCGTTAGGCTCTATGGCGCCGATCGATACCGTGTAATAGAGGAACACGAGAACACCTGCTGTGGATGACAGGGCAGTGATCAGATAGACGATCGGGTTTAAGTATACGCAGAGAGGAACTACGAGTGCGACGGTCATGAAGAGAGTGGTGTCGACTGCGCCTCTAGCCAGGTAGTTTACGATCATGAGGGCTATTACCCATACGTAAAGCGTTACGCCCATTGCATGGTTAAGTCCGTAGATCACACGGTACCTTGCCGTGAAGTCCTTCATCGCATAATGCGTGCCGATGATCCAGCCTGAAGCGATGACTATTACGAAGATATAACATATTTGATGGTAAAGGACTGTTGTGCCTCCAAAGTATGGAGGATAGACAAAGGTCATCGTCAGGAATGTGAAGGCGGCGATGAGCGTTATGATCATCGTGACGAATGTAGGCCTGACCGATTCATAGTAAGCACTTCTTACGGCTTCACGGTCGATCGTTGCGGGCTTGAAGATGTATCTGAAGATCTCTTTCATGCCTCATCACCTCCTTCGTTCTCAGGTTCAAATTCGAAGATGTCTCCGTCTTCACCCTCATCAGATTCAAGGAGATTGTTTTTGACCTCAGCGGAGATCCTTCCGTAGTCTCTTATCATCTGCTCGTGGTTTTCGAGGATAAACACCTCATTATTCTCTTTCGCAGCCATCTCCAGAGCCTTTGCCTTCTCTGAAAGATCAGATATGCCGATCATCTTCGAAGTGCTCTTCAATGCGTGCACGAGGATCTCGTAGTTATGCCAGTCGCGGACCTGATAGTACTGCTTCATCGAAGCGATCTTTCCGGCAGATTCAGTCGCAAACTGGATCAGCAGGGACTTATAGAAATCCTTGTCACCGACACAGTATTTAAGGCCTGCATCTGTGTCGATGCCGCACTTACGAAGATCTGATATGAAGTCCTTCTCACCGGCGGGCTCAGATGGTTTTTCCTCAGGTATATCTGCGACTTCTTCCTTGACTCCGTTGTCATCCACATAAGAGAGGGCTGACTTAGGGAGGACCTGCTTCAGCACACGCTCCAATTCCTCGATCTCGACCGGCTTACTAACGAAGCCGTCGAAGCCTTCTGACAGAAACATCTGCTTTGCAGAGCTCATTGCATTCGCGGTAAGAGCGACTATCGGGATGGTGCCGTTAAGACCGGATACATCGGTCCTTATGCGCTTCATGGCCTCGACGCCGTCCATGCCGCTCATCATGTGGTCCATGAATATGATGTCGAAAACCTGTTCACGGCAGATCTCGATCGATTCAAGGCCTGACGTTACCGTCGTGACCTTCATGCCGTATCTTCCGAAGATGCTCTTGGCAACGACGAGGTTCATTGATTCATCATCGACAACGAGAGCCCTGACGCCGTCACAGCGGAGCTTCTTGGTGCGTTCCTCTTTGCTCGTTACAGTGGAGTTCAGAACTGAAACGACAGGGAAGCAGTAGAAGGGTTTCTCGAGGAATCTGACTCTTGTGTTCCTGGGAAGGATCATGCCTTCGTCTGCAACAACCGCAACGACCATATCTTTTGCAAGTTCTTCGATAAGATCCGCGTTTGCCGAATACTCCTCGCCTGCGATGAAGAGGTGGGTCAGATGGACGGTGTTATAAAGGAGCTTCAGGTTTGCAGCGTTGTTTACACGGTGCATCTGGACTCCGAGGCCCTTAACGATGTTGAGCACCATGGAGTTATAGTAATCACGGACAGCCGGATGGTCGTACTTCTCGAACTGGAAGAAGGCACCCAGGCAGAGAGTGTCAGGAGCAGCAACGGACATGCAGCTCGTAGGGTCGACGATCTTTTGCGGGATGCTGACACTTACGGTGGTTCCCACATCGGGCTTGCTGTTGATCGTCATGAAGCCGCCTAAGAGTGATACGAATCCTGATGCGATCGCAAGACCTAATCCGAGACCGCCGCCCTGACGTGTCCTGCTCGAGTCAGCCTGATAGAAACTGTCGTATACTTTCTCGAGCTCGTATTCGGTCATGCCTTTGCCTGTATCCGTTACTTCGATGCAGAGGTTTAATCCGTATTCGTGAGTGATGGATGTGATCCTTACATACACACCGCCTTTTTGAGTATATTTAAGGCCGTTGGTAATGAGAGCTTTAAGAACTTTCTTGATCTTTGAGACATCAGAATTCATTACTGCCGGTATAGACGGATCGACATCAATGATGAGCTCGACATTCTTAGATTTGTAATGCTTAACATCGACAACGATATCGTGAAGGACGGATGAGATCATGTAGTCTTCATTATTGCAGACGGCTCTTTTACGGTCGATCTCGGAATAGTCCAGGATATCGCTGATCTGTTCGGCGACCTTGCGTCCGGCATCTCTTACAGCGATAAGATCTCCCTCGACTTCACGGTTCCTGGATTTGTCTATACAAAGAGTGGTAAGTCCGATGATCGCATTTACAGGTGTTCTCAGTTCGTGTGATACATTTGCAAGGAAATCATTGAGGTGCTCTGTGGCTTCGGTGAGCTGCTCGACTTCGTCCTTGGACTGGTTAAGTACCTGATTCCATTTGTCGATGATGGTTTTCGCGAATCTGCCGACAAAGTAGACCATTACAAGGTGAAGTATGATCCTGGAGATGACAAGTGCATCGAATGTCTCACCGGCATTTATCATCATGATGATCTCATAAGCCATCGTGATGTAAAAGGTGATCTCGCAGAGGATGATGAGTGACTTCTTGCCTGACATCGTATTGAGCATGATGATGGCAGACATGACAAGCGCCAGGTCGAAAGTGCTCGTGGTATGGATTCCGTAAAAGAAAAAACAGCCCATGATAAGGACTGAATAGACCCAGATGCGGACGTTCGCAGGAGCATTATGCCTGATATGGAGGATCCATGCTGTAGCTATGCCGCCGGCGACAAGAAAGAGCGCCCAGAGTTCCCATCCCATCAGGATGGATTCAGCGATCAGTATCGCCGCAAATACCGTATAACTTACAAGAAGTGTCAGATGCGAAGACTGGAATAGATCGTTATCTTTGTTTGCGCCCATAACGTTCACCCTCTATATCTGTATTCTTTGTCCTCCTCGACGATCGAGAGCATTATCTCTGCAAACTTCGGGTCGAACTGTGTTCCCATACCTGTCTTGAGTTCGTCTATTATCTTTTCCTGGGTTAAGTGGGATCTGTAGCTCCTGTCACTCGACATCGCATCGTATGCATCAGCAACTGCAACTATCCTTGCTTCTTCAGGTATATCCTCACCCTTAAGTCCTGAAGGATAGCCGGTGCCGTCAAAGCGCTCGTGATGATGCTTTGCGCACAACTCAAATCCCGGATTGTCTTCAATGTTTTTAAGGATCGCAGCACCCATCATGGAGTGCTTCTTTATCAGTTCGAATTCTTCTTCATTAAGTTCGCCGGCCTTGTTCAGAACGGTGATCGGGATGCCGATCTTGCCTACATCGTGAAGCAGACCCATCATGTAGATATCATCCTGCTTCGATTCAGGAATTCCGGCACGCTTGGCGATCATTTTCGAGTATTCCGCAACACGGGTCGAATGACCTTTGGTATATACATCCTTGGTGTCTATCGCAGTTGCAAGTGCGCTTACGACCTGGATGAACAGATTCTTGTTCTCTCTTGTCTTCTGCTCGACTTCGAAATATAGCTGGTTCTTCAGAGTAACGAGTTCGATGAGATTGCTTACCCTCATGCGGAGCACTTCAGGAACAAAAGGCTTTCTGATGAAGTCCATCGCTCCGAGCTGAAGGCCTTCACGCTCTGCACCCTCGCTCTCGTCGGCGGTAAGGAATATGACCGGGATCTTTGAAGCGGAGGAGTCCAGGGAATGAAGCTTCTTTATCGTATCGAAGCCGCTCATGCCGGGCATCTTTACATCGAGAAGGATAAGGTCCGGAAGTTCAGATTCTTTTCCCAGATAATCGAAAAGTGCTTCACCGGACTTAAGCGCGATGACATGCATGCCGCCTGAACTTAAGATCTTGCCTGCGACCTGAAGGTTGATCACATCATCATCAACTACTGCCACTTTCTTGATCTTGGACGTCTTGACCAGTTCCTGCTTGTTGCCTATGAATTCTGTCTCGTGAGTGATGATGAGCTTGTTAGTCCAGTTCTCGAGCAGGTGGGATATGACCTTTTCGATGGAGTCAGGTCTGATGTCTGTCAGGAATACAAAGTACTGGTTCTTGTTATTCCTCATGAAGATATCTGACTTACGGAGTGACTCTCTTATATGATTTCCGAATTCATCAACATCATCGTAGAAATCCACATCACTCTTTCCGTTGACGGGAGACAATGTGAAGAGTACTTTACAAGCATTGATGTGATGTCTTAATGCATACCTGATAACGTAGCGGTATACAGGGGAGAAGGAGTCCTTATCGAGCTGAAGTGCGACGTCCTGGATGGAGCGTTCGCCCAAGATCTCGGAGATTGCCTTGATATCGTATACGGGCGTACTGCTCTCATCTTCGGCATCGTCGTAGATTCCGTATCCGTGTTTGCCGTTTTTCTTGACGTTATAAAGCGTCTTATCCGCAAGTTTTAAGAGTGAATTGTAATCGTTGCCGTATCTGGGAACGAAGATACCGCCTATTGAAGCTCCAAGGGGAATGCCCATATCATCTCCCATGAGCTCCTTTGCTTTAGCGGTGATCCCGGAATTGATCTTTTCAGATATCAGGGAGACTGCTGCCTCCGTGGTAACACCTGCTGCGAATGCGGTGAACTCATCACCGCCGATCCTTCCGCATCTGCTTCCTGACGGAACAGCTTCACGGATTATGTCGGCACATGCGATGAGAACTTTATCGCCCATCTCATGTCCGTAGATATCATTAACGAGCTTGAATGAATCGAGGTCGATCATCATGAGGCATCCGGTCTTTTCGGAGCACATCCTGGAGAGCTCTACTCCGGTCGCACCTTTATTCAGAAAACCTGTGAGCTTATCGGTCGTAGCTTCGCTCTTAAGGGTCTGCATCTCCTGTGAATTAGACATGATGTTGTCGATCCTTCGGA
>JAEEGJ010004821.1_pt1 | contig 44249 bp, 40 predicted proteins | sample 8958761 | NCBI WGS metagenome assembly JAEEGJ01 (sample SAMN16246546, study PRJNA631951) | gut metagenome | biome: gut microbiome; feature: rumen; material: RS-attached | host: Bos | place: Iran: Karaj | collected 2018-10
AAAATTTTGGGTTAGTGTCATAACCCACATTGTTTTTCAGATTCTCGGGAGCATTCACCTTCTGATACTTCATCGTGGTGGTCGGATCAATCTCTGGCTCCACATATCCCTCAGGCTTGCAGAGGTTTTTCGTCTCGCGCGTACCTATATTATATATATAGATGTCGCTGTCAGTGGAGATAGAGTAGGCGAGACCCGTCTTCTTGCGACAGGTATAGGCGATAGTCTTCGAGTCAGGACTCCAGTCCAACTGCTCCATACCACCGAAGGGCTCCATCGGACATTCGTAGGGCTCGCCCTCGAGGATATCCGTTCCATTTGCAGCGATGCCATCGCTGCTTACCTCATATACGAACGGATGCTGGATAGACTCTACATAATGGTCCCAATGGCGATACATCAGGTCTGTTACCAGACGCCCCGTTGCCTTAGGTAGGTCATCGGGATTTTTCTTGATGATCTCGTAGAAGTCGATGCTATGTAGCAGAATCACTTTCTTGCCGTCGGGTGAGAACTTGAAACCTTCGATATCTTTCTTTGTATTGGATATCTGCTTGCGGTCTGTGCCGTCAGGGTTCATCATCCATATCTGTCCACCGGAAAGGAAGACGATCTTTCCGTTCAGCCACGTGGGGTCGGTCTCACTCTTCGTACCTGTTGTCAGCGTCGTATTGCCTGTACCATCTGCATTGACGATGGCAATCTTCTGTTGGCTCTTATTGGCCTTCACGCTATAATAGCCTACCTGATAGACAATCTGCTTGCCGTCTGTACTCGCCTCGCAACTACCGATGCGTCCCATGGCCCAGAGTGCCTCTGGAGTCATCAGGTTGCTGGTGAGCTTGATATTTTGTTTTCCGATCTTCACGTCGTCTTGAGCTTTGGCTGGGTTTGCTGTCCCGGTGAGTACGGCTAGCCCGGCTAGAATGACTAGATATCTTTTCGTTCTCATATCGTTATTTCTTTTGGTTCATTCTCTGCTTCTGCAATTCTTCAGCCTGCTTCTGCATGGCCTCAAGACGGGCTGCCAAACCGCCGGTCTTCTTCTTGGGATTATTCTTGTTCTCCTTGAAACGGGCCTCAAGGATGGCAAGCAGTTTCTCGTCGTTGGTTGTCTTGCGGAGTGTCCACATGATGATCGATGAGAAGAACAATGAGATGAAGTAGTAGAAGTTCAGACCACTGGAGTAGTCGTTGAACATAAAGAAGAACATCAGCGGCATGAGATACATCATATACTGCATATATTTCATCTGCTCAGCCTGTGCACCTACCATCTGGTCCTTCTGCTGACGCATGGTAAACCATGAGTAAAGGATATTCGAACCGCAGAACAAGAGGCACGACAGCGACAGATGATCGCCGATACCCCAGATGTGGGAATTCCAGGAGATGATGGGGTCGTAGGTGGCGAGGTCTTCCATCCATAGGAACGACTGACCGCGCAATTGGATGGCATTAGGCACAAACCAGAACATGGCAATCCAGATAGGCATCTGAATCAGCATCGGCAGACAGCCGCTCAACGGTGATACACCATATTGTGAGTACAATTGCATCATGGCCTGCTGCTTCTTCATCTGATCCTCTGGCTTGTCGTATTGCTTGGTGGCCTCGTCGAGTTTCGGCTTCAGCACACGCATCTTGGCCGACGACATATAACTCTTCTTCACCATCGGGAAGGTGATGGCCTTCAGCAAGAGGGTAATCAGAATGAGCACGATACCCATCGAGAAGCCCCATGAAGCCAACCAGTCAAAGACATAGAGTGTGAACCAGCGGTTGATCAGGCGGAAGAGCCACCAACCTAAGTTCACCAATTGTTCCAGGTCGAGGTCCTTGCCAAACAGGCTCTGCTTTTCCACAGCCTGAATCAGACGGAAATCATTCGGACCGATATACATTTCAAACTCTGATGGCTTTTGGCCTGTGGGGTCGAAGGCTGTGCGAAGTTTTGCATCAAACTGCTTCAGATAGCCCGATTCCTTGGGATCCTGGACACTGGCGAGAGTGGAACCTCCTGCAAAGTTATCTTTCGAAATCAGGGCAGCACTGAAGAACTGGTTGCGGAAAGCCACCCAGTCGAGTGTCTCCTCGATGGTCTTGGTCTTGTCTTCTGTCTCCGACAGGTTGTCGGTAGAACCATCCTGGGCCTCTTTATAGAAAAGTGCCGTATAGCGGTTCTCAAAATAGAAGCCTTTCTCCTGCTGACGGCTATGACCATTCCACTCGATGTCCATCTCCTTATAAGTCGGAGCAAACATCCCACCGAGTCCGTTGGCGGTGAGTGAGAAATGCAGCAGATGATCAGGACCGAGAAGATAGTCCAAAACGATACTTCCGCCATCCGAGGCCTGAGCAGTCATAGTCACCGTCGAATCACTGACGTTTGATGGCGTAAAGTAAAGGTCCTGGGTGATGATGTTATCCTGTTTGCCAGACAGCAGGAAATTCATTCGCTGGTCTTGCTTGTCGAACAGGGTGACGTCTTTGTTGCCGTTCTTGTCTGTAAAGTTCTTGATGACGGCCTTGGTCATTGTACCGCCCTTGGTGGAGAGTGTCAGTTCCACCTTCTGATTCTTCAGCACGATATCCTCTTCACTGCCATTCAGGGCGCTATAGAACAAAGCGGTGGTATCTCCCTTGGCGGCTTCGACCTTTGCCTCCTTGGCAGCAGCCTCGGCCTTCTGTTTCTTTTCAGCGTTATCCCTCATGACAGCAGCGATGCTGTCTTCCTTACGCTGTGCCTCTATCTGTTCTGCAGAAGGCTGGTTATACCAGCTGAAGCCAATGAGCACCAACGCAATCAATACAAATCCGATGATAGTGTCTCTATTCATTGTTTATTTTGTTTTTGTTTCTATTATAATTAATGTACGCGCAAATCAAGGTGCAAAATTACAACTTTTTTTTGGCAAATCGGCAGATTAACCAAAAAAAATCGTAACTTTGCACTCAGTTATGAGAAAAATCGCATTATTATTTGCGGTAACCTCAGCGCTCAGCGCGAGTGCCGCGCAGCCAAATGACAGTCTGAAGGGACAGTATTATCGTCTGTTTACCCCGTTGACGTTCTATCACAATGTGGCAGGTCATGCATTGTCCTTGAATGAGACAAATCCGGTAGATGACGTAGTCGACAATGCTTTATTGGCGGTGTATCTGAATCGCCCGGATCTTGTGAAAACCACCGAGTCTGACCTTCAGGAGACGGGGTCTGTACGTGAGGATGTGGATCAGCCGATCGAGAACATGGTTGATTTTGTGGAACAGGTGGAAGCACCTGTCATTGATTTCCAGGAAGAGGCTCCTGTGGAGGTGGAGGTGAAGAAACCCAAGTTCTGGACGCGAAAGGGAGACGGCTTCCTGCAGTTCATGCAGAATTACGTATCCGGCAACTGGTACAAGGGTGGAGAGTCCAATTATTCTGCTGTCGGTGCATTGACACTTGAGGCCAATTATGACAACAAGAACAAATGGAAGTGGGACAATAAACTGGAGTTGAAACTTGGTTTCCAGCGTACTCGTACCGACTCCATTCATAAGTTCAAGTCTAACGAAGACCTGATCCGTTATACTGGTAAGGTTGGTCTGGAGGCTACGAAGAAATGGTATTATACCCTCCAGTTGATAGCCTATACGCAGTTTACCCGTGGTTTGAAGGCCAATGATGCCAATACCTATTCTGACTTCATGTCACCCTTCAACCTGAATGTCGGTCTTGGTATGGATTACAAGGTAGAGGCTTTCGATAAGAAACTCACAGGAACGGTCAACTTGTCACCTTTTGCTCTGAACTATCGTTATGTCGATCGCACATGGTTTAATGGCACCGACTGGTTCCCGTCACGTTATGGTATTGACGATGGCAAGCATTCCCTGTTGGATTTCGGTTCGCAGATCACAGCCGATCTGGAATGGAAGCTGAATGATATCGTGAAATGGAAGAGCCGTTTCTATGCCTTCACGTCATATAAGCGTACTGAAATAGAGTGGGAGAATACGTTTACCATGCAGGTGAGTAAATACATCAGTGCTAATATCTTCCTCTATCCTCGATTTGATGATGCCGGCAAGAGGGATTCTGATTTAGGTTACTGGCAGTTTAAGGAATACAGTTCAATCGGTTTCAATTATACGTTCTAAAAGCAAATCACCCGCCTCGTGGCGGGTGATTTGTTATTCCGTAGCTTCTGTCATATCTCCTTCTATATAGAGCCGGGTCATTTCCACAGCACCATTCGTTCTGACAGTGATAATCTTTTTAAAATGGCCAGGGAATTTGCCGGTACCATTATAGGTGACTTTGATTTCTCCCTTCTCTCCGGGTTTCACAGGTGTCTTGGTGTACTCAGGGACCGTGCATCCACAACTTGCCACCGCCTGATTGATCACCAACGGCAGTTCGCCTACATTGGTGTAGGTGAAAGTGCAGGTTACCACGGGATTCTTCTCAGAGAAAGTCCCGAAATCATGAGTCAACTTGTCGAATTTTATCTCTGCTGGTTTCTGTGCCAGCGCTGCTGTCATTCCACAGATGAGCAGCAGGGTCATGACTACTATCTTCTTCATAATTTGACGAATTTGTTTATTTTCGTGGCAAAGATACGAAAATAAGTGAAAAGTGAAGAGTGAAAAGTGAAAAATTTGCTACCGCGATAGCTTTTTTATTATTTTTCTCTCCTTTTTTTCACTTTTTTATGTAATTTTGCACCTCAAAAGGATAAAAAGTTAATAAATATGTATAGAAGTAAGACTTGTGGAGAGCTTAGGCTCCAAGATGCAGGCAGTGTGGTAACACTTGCCGGATGGGTACAGCGAAGCCGTAAGATGGGTGGAATGACTTTCGTCGACCTTCGCGATCGTTATGGACTGACTCAGCTTGTTTTCAATGAGGCTGACGATGCAGAACTCTGTGAGCGTGCCAACAAACTGGGCCGTGAGTTCTGTATTCAGATCAAGGGTGAGGTGAGTGAGCGTCAGAGCAAGAATCCGAAGATGCCTACAGGTGATATCGAGATCCTTGTGAAGGAGCTGAATATCCTCAGCGAGAGTCAGACCCCGCCATTTACGATCGAGGATAATACCGATGGTGGCGATGATATCCGTATGAAGTACCGTTATCTCGACCTTCGTCGAAATGCCGTCCGTAAGAATCTCGAACTGCGTCACCGCATGACGATTCTGATTCGTAACTTCCTGGATGGTAAGGACTTCATCGAGGTGGAGACACCGATCCTGATCGGTTCTACGCCAGAGGGTGCCCGCGACTTCGTAGTGCCTTCTCGTATGAATCCCGGACAGTTCTATGCATTGCCTCAGTCTCCTCAGACGCTGAAGCAGTTGCTGATGGTGTCTGGTTTTGACCGTTATTTCCAGATTGCCAAGTGTTTCCGTGATGAGGATCTCCGTGCCGACCGTCAGCCTGAGTTTACGCAGATCGACTGCGAGATGTCGTTTGTTGAACAGGAGGATGTGCTGCAGCTTTTCGAGGATATGGCCCGTCATCTGTTCAAGGAGGTGCGTGGCGTGGAACTACCCCCGTTGCAGCGAATGACCTGGCATGAGGCCATGCGTCGCTTTGGTTCTGACAAGCCCGATCTCCGTTTCGGAATGGAGTTTGTTGAGTTGATGGATCAGCTGAAGGGTACTGGTACGTTCCCGGTCTTCAACGATGCCAACTATATCGGTGGTATCTGCGTTCCTGGTTGTGCCAACTATTCTCGTAAACAACTCGATGAGCTCACAGAGTTTGTGAAGCGTCCGCAGGTTGGTGCCAAGGGCTTGGTTTATGTCAAGTTCAACGAAGATGGTACGGTGAAGTCCAGTATCGATAAGTTCTATACGCCTGAGGTATGGGCCAAGGTCAAGGAGGCAACAGGTGCCAAGGATGGCGATCTCGTACTGATCCTCTCTGGCGATAATGCCAACAAGACCCGCATCCAGCTCTGTACCCTCCGTCTGGAGATGGGAGATCGTCTTGGTCTGCGTGACAAGGATACCTTCGTTTGTCTGTGGATCGTCGACTTCCCCCTCTTTGAGTGGAGTGATGAAGAGCAGCGCCTGATGGCTACCCATCATCCGTTCACGATGCCGAATCCTGATGATATTCCTTTGTTGGATACTGCTCCGGAAAAGGTTCGTGCTGTAGCATACGACTTTGTCTGCAATGGTGTCGAGGTTGGTGGCGGTTCACTCCGTATCCATGATGGCAAGTTGCAGGAGAAGATGTTCCAGATTCTCGGGTTTACACCTGAGCGTGCAATGGCCCAGTTTGGCTTCCTCATCAATGCCTTCAAGTATGGAGCACCTCCTCATGCAGGTCTCGCCTTTGGTCTCGATCGCTTCGTCAGTCTGATGGCAGGTCTCGACAGTATCCGTGATTGCATTGCTTTCCCGAAGAATAACAGTGGTCGTGATGTGATGTTGGATGCTCCGGGTGAATTAGACCCGAAACAACTTGAAGAGTTGAATCTCTCCATTGACTTACATCAAGAATAGTTTGTTTTTCGTCAAAAATGCTTAAATATCAATAAGTTGTATCAGCAATAAGTGCTAATTTTGCACCCGAAAATTAAAAAGAAGTATAAATCTTCAATAAGAGTATTAATTTTTTAAGTATTATGGCAGAAAAGAAAGCAACAGCTAAGAAGGCCGCCGCTCCTAAGGCAGCCGCTGAAAAGAAGACCGCACCTGTAAAGAAGGCCGCAACTGTGAAGAAGGCCGCAGCTCCTAAGGCAGCTGCAAAGGCTACTTTCGTAGTAAACGCAGAGAACGCTGGTTTCAAGGCAGGAGATGTTTATCAGGCACTTGCAGCAGCAGGTAAGGCTCTCACCGTTAAGGAGATTGCTAAGGCTGCAAAGATTTCTGAGGAGGAGACTCTTCTCGGTCTGGGTTGGCTCTTCAAGGAGGGCAAGCTCGCTAACGATGCAGAGAAAGTTACATTGGCATAAGGCAATTAACAGCAATAGAAAGAAGGTCGGTAAGCACTGTTTTACCGACCTTTTTTAATATGACATACGACCAGCAGATATTAAGCATTCTCACCGATGTAGGTGATCAGGGCATTAGCGTTCAGCTACTGTCCAAGCATCTGTATAATCTGAATAATACTTTGTTTTCACCTTTGGATATCGAAGATGTCCGTAACTATGTACAACAATATCTTCTGAAGAATTCCAAATCGCCACAGTCTTTAATCGAGAATACCGGACGCCGTGGCTTCTATCGGTTGAATACCCGGAATAATGCCGATGCCCGTCAGTTGATGTTGGAATTCAAGAGCCATGCTGCAGAGGCTGAAGCAGCAGAATCTGAGGAAGTCCGTCACCCCGACCTTTCTTTGGATTTATTTGGATGACCGCTTGATCTCCTTGTAAACATCTTCGTAGAGTTCCAGCAGTCTTTCTGCCGTTTGTTTCCAGGAGAACAGTTTGGCGCGTTCGATTCCTATTCTCTCTTGTTGACGGTAGAAATCATCATCTATCTCCAGTTTGAGCATCATCTCTGCTATTTCGTCAGGTTCCTCAGGGTTGATGAGTATGGCGTATGGTCCGCCAATCTCAGGCATGGATGAGGTGTTCGAGGTAATCACAGGTGTGCCGCAAGCCATGGCTTCGAGCAATGGAATTCCGAAGCTCTCCCTCAGCGAAGGATAGAGGAATGCAAACGCATTATTATAGATGTTGGGCAGATCACTGTTCACGATATAGCCTGGCATGACAATCATCTTTCGGATGGATTCAATACCGTTTCTGCTCAGGATATCATTCAGATATTGCTTGTCCAGATCCGCCATCAGCAGTTTCCGCTTGGTATTCGATTTCTCCAGGTATTTTGCATAAGCAATCAGCGTACGCTCTGTATTCTTTTTCGGGTCAGTATTCCCCAGGAAGAAGAAATAGCCTGATTCAGAAATGTATTTCTGATAGGTGAAATCCGGCTCCGAGGAAGGCTTGAACCATTCGTTGAATCCATTATAGATCATCGCCATCCGTTCACGGGGAATCGATAGCTTTGAAACGATATTATTAAGTTCAAATTCGGAAACGGTGATAATACGTTTGCATTTCTTCAGGATGCGCGGAACAACCAGTTTCCGATAGAACCATCCGAGATTCTGGTAAAACGAATGGTTAGACTTGTCCCTTGGTTCCAGGAAAATGATATCGTGAAGTGTCAGAATCAAGGGAACTTTGCAGTGCAAGGGTGCAGTATTGCTGGTACAATGAAGCATGTCGAGGTTTAGCTCTTTGATGGCACGTGGCAAGGCCACTTGTTCCCACATCGGGTAGAAACCATTACCGATTTCCATGATATGAACATTATGGGAATCTTTTATACAACGGTCTTCACCTGGTGCCACGAAGATGAAATATTCGTTTCTGGTGTCCATCTCCTGCAGTCGTTTGATTTCCTCAAGAACCACATAGTCCATGCCATGTTTGTTCTTTCTGAAGATCCGTTGTGCTTCTATACCTATTCTCATATTTGTTTGATTACTTTAGCGGGCACCCCAGCCACGAGCGAGTGGGGGGGGACGTCCTTGGTTACTACTGCACCGGCTGCCACAACAGAGTGCTCTCCGATGCTCACACCTGGCAAGATGGTCGCATTCGCACCAATCCAGATGTCGTCTTCTATCGTAACAGGCGCTGTTGAGACGCCTTGTTCATCAATTCGTTTCTCTGTATCAAGGAAATTGTGGTTCAGGGCTGTCACCGTAATCCCTTGTGCCAGATTCACATGACTGCCAATCGTCACGGGGCCGATAATCGTATTATGGAGTCCTACGCGAGTATGGTCACCGATACAGACGTCGCCCACGGCATTGTTGATGCAGCTGAACGATTCTATCACGCTATAGTCTCCTAATGAAAACTTCCTGTATGGGGGGGTGTCCATCCTGACAGAACAGTGAATTACCGAATGCTTGCCTCTGTGTTGATAGAGAGGAGCCAACATCCGGACATACCAGCGAGGACGTGTCTGAACCTGATTCATAATGAACCAGTCAACGAGTCTTTTCAACTTCGGGTTGTTTTTTAAGTTCTCCCTGATCTGTTCGCTATTCATTCTTTCCGTTTCTTTTTGCAAAGATACGAAGATTTATTGAGAGTTCCAAATTTTTTTATACTTTTCTGGCTTATTCGCCCTTTGTCTTTACAAAGAATCGCACAAACAGGAAGTTGATCGGTGCGCTGATGGCATACATCGGCCATGGTGCCCAGACCTTATCCATACCCACCCAGAGAAAGAAATTAAGCAATAAGGTTTGGATACCCCAGTTCATCAGATGGCTGAAAGCAAAGCCTCCGGCTCGCTTTTTGTTGGGCTTGACTTTAAAGGTAAAATAGGTAGTCAGGAGGAAATTACAACAGAAACTGATAATATAGCCGATAGTATTGGCTATCGTCTCGTTCATGTAGTCTATCAGTAACAGATAGATGGCATATTGAATAGCGATGGCGATACAACCAACGATACCGAATCTTATAAACTCTATAACTTTCTCTTTCTCAACCATTTTCTATGATTTCCTTCCAGCGACTGATGATATTGTTGATATCAAACCGTTTAGCGATGTCGAATGCTTCTTGTGATTTCTTGCTCCAATCAATGTGAGTTGCTTCTTCCAACCGCTCTGCCAAATCTGTAATGTCGCCGTTCTTGAAATAGAGGCCAAAATCTCCCATAATCTCTTTACTGGTAGGCAAATCAGAAGAAACGATAGGCAATCCATGTGCCATAGCCTCTACTAACACGAGTCCAAAACCTTCCCATCTGGAGCTAAGCACATATACCTGAGCGTTCGAATAATAATCTTGAATATGGTTGGTAAAGAGGTGAATCGTCACTCGGTCCTCTAAGTTATATTTCTTAATAAGCGATTTGTATAATTCCTCTTCCACGCCTTCGCCCACAATATCCAATGTCCATTCCTTGTTTTTTTGCGAAAATAGATGGAACGCCTCTATCAACAAATCAAACCCCTTATGCTGATGTGAGAAACGGCCGACAGCTAGGAAAGACTTTGAAGTACCGGTTGAAGGAACACCAGGCTCTAATGTCAATGGATTGTAAATCACCGTGGGCATGAATGCAGGGTCATACTGGTGGTAGGTTTCCGCATCATGTTCGCAAAGCACAATCGTTTGATCTAATTTTCTGAATTGATAGATATAGTGTCTTTTTTTTATAGCACCTATATAGACACCCCGTTCACCGAATAGTGCTTCAAATGAATTATGTATCCATCCCAAACACTTCACATCGGGCAAATTCCTTTTCATTGTGGCTAGGCGACCAGCTAGTGGCGCATGCACTCCAATGATGATATCATACTGGCCGTTGCTTAATTTCTTCGTGAGTGCTTTCCTTAATGGGGTCGGGAAAGAACTGTATGCATAGAGATCAGAAGCCCATTTTGATTGTAGACGTAATCTTTGATACAAATAACTATATGTCTTACATATTTTATCATAAAATGAGACTACATATGGATAGGCAAAGAATCTGTAATTAATATTTGTATCATTCAGTTCGTAAATTGATGTGTCTAAGTTATTAGGATTATCAAAGGACACGATAGTCACATCATATGTCTTTGCTAATTCCTTAGCAATCACTGCTGTCACACGTTGAACACCGCCAAATGTGAAAAGTGAGTCTGTTAGAAAACAAATTTTCTTCATATTTGATGCAAAAATACTGAATAAAATTGATTATTCCAAATTTTTTAATTACTTTTGCAAAATAAACGAGCAAAATAATAATAAATGTCAGTTAACAGACCATACAAGATTGTATATTGTACCCCTGCGCTATATTCTGCAGGAGGGGTAGAACGAATAGTGTCTGTTAAAGCCAACTATTTTGCAGAGCAGTATGGCTATGATGTGACAATCATTGTTACGGAAGGAATAGGAAAACCTCCTTTTTTCCCTATTTCGGATAAAGTCAATATTGTGAATTTGAATATCGATTTTGAAAAATTGTGGAATAGGTCTTTCTGGAATAAAATTGTTTTATATGTATTAAAACAACATAAATACAAAAAGAGCCTTAAAGAAGAGTTGCTTCGCTTACGTCCGGATATAACTATTAGCACATTGCGCCGTGAGATTAATTTCTTGGCAAAGATTAATGATGATAGTCTGAAAATAGGAGAACTACATCTTAATCGTGCTAATTTCAGAGCTTTGGAGAGTAGCAAGTTCAGTCTTATTCAAAGACTATTTGTGAAATGGTGGAAAAATAGATTGGTGGACCATTTGAGAGTTTTAGATAAATTGGTGGTTTTAACTGAATCCTCAGTCAAAGAATGGCCTGAACTTGATAATGTCGTGATGATTCCTGATCCTCTTCCGATTCGGGTTGATTCAAAAAGCCCACTTACTTCAAAGCATGTTGTAACCATTGGGCGTTATTCCTTTGAGAAGGGTTACGATCTCCTTTTAAAATCATGGGCTATCGTGCAAAAAGAAATACCAGATTGGCATTTGGATATTTATGGTATGGGAGATGCAGCTGCATATAAGAAGCAGGCAGCTCAACTTGATATCGATTTGTCAAGATGTCATTTCTATGGTAGTGTTAGTGATGTCCAGCAGATTTATAAGAACTGTTCGATTTTTGCCCTCACTTCTCGTTTCGAAGGTTTTGGCTTGGTACTAGTTGAAGCGATGGCAAGCGGTGTGCCAGTCATATCATTTGCTTGTCAAAGTGGTCCTTTGGAATTGATCTCTGATGGCCAAAATGGTCTTCTGGTTCCTCTTGGTGATGTTTCTGCATTTGCAGAGAAACTGATTCGTTTGATAAAAGACCCGGAATTGCGTGCCTCATTGGCGGAAGGCGGTTTTAAGACAGCCCAGTCTTGCTCTCTTGAAAAGGTCGCATCTCAGTGGAAAGCAATGTTTGAAAATATGATGCAAGGCAAATGAAATATGATGTAACCATCGGCATCCCTGTTTATAATTCTGTTCCTTTTATAATTCAGGCATTGAAGTCTGCCTTGGTACAGTCTTATGTTTCCATAGAATTCCTGATAATAGATGATGGGAGCAGTGATGGCTCTCTTGATGTCATCAAACAGATAGTTGACCAGCATCCAAGAAAAAAGGATGTACATATTATCTCACATCCCGTAAACCAAGGCGTTTCGGTCTCACGTAATGAAATAATTCATCAGGCTCTGGGTGAATTCATATATTTTATGGATTCGGATGATGAAATTGCCCCTGATACAATAAAATTGTTGATAGAGAATATTCGGAAGTATGATGCCGAAATAGTCTTTGGCTCATATGAGAAGAAGGAAATAACAGGTGAAAAGATCACATATCAATACCCCTCTATCCAATTTGATGGGGAAGATCAACTTGCATGTTTTGCATATAGGAAATTTGGTGGAATCCAAGCTTCTGCTTGCAATTATTTGGTTTGGACTTCCATTCTGCGTGACAATAATCTCCGTTTCATCAATGCAGACTATTGGGAGGATATGGTATTCACCTATGAATTGGTGACATATATTCATAAGGCAGTTCTATTGCCAGATATTACATATTATTATATTAGTCGTAGCAACTCGCTTTCTCAATGTCATCAAAGAATCAGTGTTCCTAGGGATGAGATTCTTAAGAATGTGGCGACAGTTGATTGTTTAAAACATCGTACCTCTTTATTATATAATAAGGTGTATTATCCTTTACGATGCTATTGTGTAATGATGATGGATTTATATGTTGCTATTCATGTACTTAAGCATAGGGAACATATTCTGCCCTATGTATCTGATGATGACATCCGTCAGATGATGTCACATCCTGCTAAGTTCTCTCAGATTATTCGCTTTCATCAAGCCCGGTTCAAGAATCTTATTTTGTTTATACTAGGCAAATTGCCTCCTTCTTTATGTGTTAAAGCAATTCAAATTGCCGTAAAGTTGAAAAATTCAGGTTTTTATTTGGCTATTTGGGAAAAAATGCGTATCTTCGCACACAGATAGAGAAATCGGCATTATGGCAAATTGGTACGATAAATATCTTTCAATCTACGGTAAACCGTTTAGCGAGGTTCCTCAGGAAATCATAGATGGGACTCGGAAACGGCTTGCTGCCTTGCAGAGTGACAATCCAATAGCCTCCATTGTAGTGATAGGCTATAATGAGGAAACCCATTTGCAAGCATGCTTGTGGGCTATTAGTGAGATAAAATGTAAGTATCCTGTAGAGGTTATTGGTGTGGATAACGATTCTAAGGACCGTACAGCTGAGATATACGAAAAATCTGGCATTCCCTATTATACAGAATATCAGCATTCCTGCGGCTATGCCCGCCGCTGTGGATTGCAGCATTCGCGAGGAAAATATTATTTCGATGTGGATAGTGATACCATCTATCCTCCTATGTATTATGAATTGATGCTGGATCAGTTGATGAAACCTGGAATTGTGGCAGCTTCTGCTACTTGGAGTTACTTCCCAGACAATAATCATAGTAAGTTTGGATTAAGGCTCTTTGAGATATGCCGTGATCTGTTCTTATGGATTCAACATTTCAAACGTCCAGAATTGAGCGTCCGTGGATTAGTCTTCGCTTATAATGCAGACTATGGTCGAAAAGAGGAATATAGAGTAGATATCATCCGAGGCGAAGATGGCTCTATGGCTTTGTCTCTGAAAAAATACGGTAAGATAAAGTTTGTTCGTGACCGTCGTTGCCGGGCTATTACAGGCTATGGTACAGTGGGTAACCAATCCATGTGGCGAAGTTTTATTCATCATGTGAAAGTCCAGGCTAAAGGAATATCTCGTATTTTTTATAAGAAAGACTATTATGAGGACAGTGATGATAATTTGGTGAAATAATGAAAATCTTATATATAACAGACTCTTTGGTTATCTGGGGCGGGCTTCAGCGTATCTTAGTTGAGAAAATGAATTTCTTAGCTGAGCAATATGGTTATGATATCTATATGATAACGTCAGATCAAGGTGACCATGTTAGTCCTTATCCATTAAGTCCTTTAGTTCATTTTCATGATGTATGCATTAAATTTCATCGTCAATATCAATATCGCGGATTCCGTCGTATATTAGAGATGAGAAAACTTCAAAAATTGTATGAAAAGAGATTGAAAAGTTGTATTGATGAGATTAATCCTGATGTGCTTGTTTGTGTGAGGATACATCTTTTAAAATCATTATTGAAGGTAAAAGGTCATATCCCTCTGGTTGTAGAATCTCATTCAATGTGTAAAGCATATTTATATGATGAAGACAATACCCTTCGTAGATTAATGGCAAGGTATGAGGCGCATCGCGTTCGAAAAGCCCAAAGGGTTGTTGCATTAACTCAAGGTGATGCAGAAGACTGGAAAAAAATCAATCATAATGTATGTGTTATACCAAACATCGTGCATTTAAATGAGTCTGGGGCAGTTAGTGAGTGTTCAGCAAAGAAAGCGATATATGTTGGCCGTTTCTCAAAACAGAAAGATATTGATATCCTGATCAAAATATGGACTCAAGTCCATTTGAGACATCCAGATTGGCAACTATGTATTTATGGGGGTTATAGTGATCAGTATGATCATTTTATGAGTATGCTAGATAATAATAATATCAACATTGAAGTTAATGAGCCGACTCCTCACATTTTTCAACGATATATTGATAGCTCAATGTTATTGTTAACTTCTTTATATGAGCCTTTTGGCCTTGTCCTTCCTGAGGCGATGAGTTGTGGGCTTCCTGTAGTGTCTTTTGATTGTCCCTATGGGCCAGCTGATATTATCTCAAATGGTATCGATGGTTTCCTAATCCCTGACAGAGATATTTCATTATATACAGATAAAGTTTGTATGTTAATTGAGGATAGTTCATTACGTAAAGCAATGGGCCAAGCAGGAACTTTGTCGTCTCAAAGATTCTCAGCTAATCGAATAATGCCAGAATGGAAATGTTTTTTTGACCAAATTATAGAAAAATCAAATAGTTAATATATGATACCCAAAATTATACATCTCTGTTGGCTGAGTGGAGACTCATATCCTCCTAAAATCAAAAAATGTCTTAAGTCTTGGAAGAGATATCTGCCAGACTATGAAATATGCTTATGGGATACCAATCGATTTGATTTAGGGTCCTCATTGTGGGTAAAGCAAGCTTTTGAAAATAAGAAATATGCCTTTGCTGCTGATTATATCCGTTTTTATGCGTTATATCATATGGGGGGCATATATCTGGATTCAGATGTTGAGGTTATAAAACCACTTGATGATTTGTTGGATTTACCTTATTTTATTGGAGCAGAGAAAGCTGGTACACCTGAGGCTGCCATTATAGGTGCGGAAAAAGGGTGTGATTGGATAAAGCAATGTTTAGATTATTATGATAATCGTTCATTTATTAGAGAAGACGGGAGTCTTGACATCAGAAAACTTCCAGAGATTATGAATGAACAGATCATTCAACTAAAACCAGTTCGTGTTCTTTCTTTAGATGAAAGTAAAGAGATTAGAACATATGATTTCTCAAAGGAAGTCCTTGTTTTTAATGATGCCTATTTTTCTCCTAAGGTATTTGATTCCCGTGAAGTGGAATTGACGCCTTATACTTATGCAATTCATCATTATCAGAATTCCTGGTTTTCTCCAAAAGCAAAAGTCTATTATCGTTTTCGAACCTTCCTCATTAGAGTTTTTGGGTATTCTCTTGTACGTAAGGCTGAGTGTTTTTTAATGCCATATAAGTTTAAAGAAAAACATAATTGATATATGCGGTTAAGTATTATTGTACCAGTATATAATGTTGAGCAATATATCCGTTCTTGTGTGGAAAGCATTTTCCGACAAAGCATGGAGGACAATGAATTTGAGGTGATATTAGTAAATGATGGCACGCAAGATAATAGTTTTGGGAAGGTAGAAGATGTTATTTCACAACACAAGAACATTTCTATTGTTGAACAGAGTAATCAGGGCTTGTCTGTAGCTCGGAATACTGGGCTATTATACGCTAAAGGCGAATATGTTCTTTTTTTAGACTCAGATGACTTGTTGGTAGACAATACTCTGCCATCCCTTCTTGCACTTTCAGAACATATGCCCGACCTGATAGTGGCAGATTTTAAAAAGATGGATAATGACGAGATAGATAATTTCATAATTCCCACTCTTGACAACGTTGTTGAGGATGTGAAAATGGGAGGAGAACTATTCATGAAAGACTTAAATCCACAACAATGTTATGTGTGGCGTACTCTATATAGAAAGGCTTTTTTGGAAAAGAATAAACTTATGTTTATTCCTGGAATCTATTTTGAGGATGTACCTTTTACAACAGAATGTTATCTTAGAGCGAATAAATGTATAAAAACATCGCGAACCTTTTATATATATAGACAAAGGAAAGATTCTATCGTTTCATCTATTAATTTAAAAAAGATTTATGATTTTAATACGGTTCTAGCTCGACTATGGGAAATGAAATGTAATTTTGATATGTCAAATGAGCTGCAAGCCAAGTTAATGGATACTATATTCACGACATTTTCCATTTCAGTATGGTATGTTGTCCATAATTCAGATTTAATGGCTCAAAGAAAAAATATCGTTTTGGACCTGGAGAGTAAAGTCCCTGATTTACATTTTACAAATGGCTTCAAACAAATACTCATTTCTTGTTTATATAGAACGGCTCCATGTACATATATAAAAATCCGGAAGTTGCTTTCTTCACTTTTTTATTATAATCATAAGATATGCAAACTATTATAAATGGTATTGAACAATTAAAAGGGGCATTGTTAGGTTCTTATCGTGTATTACTGGTCTGTGATGCTAGCTTTCCATTCCTGACCATTAAAGATTCAATAGAAAACATGGAAATACCACATGTGTTGTTTTGTGACTTTACTCAAAATCCACAATATGAAGATGTCTGTAAAGGGGTTGAGGTATTTCAGGAATCTAAGTGCGATACAATACTGGCTGTAGGTGGAGGCAGTTCAATTGATGTTGCAAAATGTATTAAGTTGTTTTGTCGGATGGAAAAAGGACAAGTATATCTTAATCAAGAGTATAAAGATTCGGGTATAAAACTGATTGCCGTTCCAACAACGGCAGGAACAGGGTCAGAATCCACTCGATACGCAGTAATTTATTACAATGGTGAGAAACAGAGTGTAACCCATGATAGTATTATTCCCGATTATGTAATTCTTGAGCCCGACGTTCTTAAGACTCTTCCTCTTTATCAGAAGAAGTGCACTCTTCTAGATGCCCTTTGCCAAGGCGTTGAGTCGTGGTGGTCCGTCAATTCTAATGATAATAGCAAACAATTATCTAAACAAGCTATAAAAACTATCATGCGATGGTGGCATGATTATATTTTTAAGAACTCCTCTGAGGCGGCTCGGCAGATTATGATTGCTGCTAATTATGCCGGACAGGCTATCAATATAACTCAGACTACAGCTGCTCATGCATTTAGCTACAAGTTAACTTCATTATATAAAGTACCTCATGGTCATTCTGTTGCATTATGTTTTCCTGTTATATGGACTTATATGATTAACCATATAGATAAATGCCTAGACATCCGAGGTGAAGAATACCTGAAAAAGGTTTTTGTTGATATATCATATGCGATGGGATGCAAGACTCCAGAAGAAGCTGTCTTGGTTTTCAATCAGATGATGTCCGAGATGGAAATGCCAAAGCCTGTTCCAGTTAATCCTGATGACGAACTTGGGATTCTTGTTCATTCCGTCAATCCTGTGCGTTTAAAAAACAATCCTATTGAATTAGATGAGCAAACGATTATGAGCATATACAAAGAGGTCTTGAATATTTAAATGTTATAAAGATGAAAGCTATTATTTTAAATAGTGGCCTTGGCCACAGGATGGGTGTTATAACGAAGGAACACCCTAAGTGTATGACAGAAATCTCTCATCGAGAAACGATTTTAAGTAGACAACTTAGACAATTGGTGAGCTTTGGAATAGAGGAGGTCGTGATAACAACCGGATATTATGATCAGGTTCTGGTCGATTATTGTAATATACTCCACTTGCCTTTGAAGTTTCTCTTCATTAATAACCCCATATATGATAAGACCAATTATATCTATAGCATCTATTGCGCGAAGGATGTACTGAAAGATGACGACGTGATCTTGATGCATGGTGATTTGGTGTTTGAGAATTTGGTGATGGAGGCGGTCATCAATAGTGATGTCAGTTGTATGGCTGTTAGCAGTACATTGCCATTACCAGAGAAAGATTTTAAGGCTGTTGTTAAAAACAACAAGATAGAGAAAGTCGGCATTGAGTTCTTCGACAATGCCATGGCAGCCCAGCCCCTTTATAAGATATTGAAGGAGGATTGGTTGATATGGTTGGCCAATATTGAGAAGTTTTGCGAGGCTGATAATCGCAAATGCTATGCGGAGAATGCCTTCAACGAGGTCAGTGACCAATGTAAGATTTACCCTTGTGACGTAAAGAATATGCTATGTGCTGAGATTGACACGCCAGATGATTTGGAGGTCGTCAGCAAAAAACTGGCAGAGGTTAATGAACGCATAGTATATATGTGCTTTTCTACGGAATACATCCACTCTGGTCATGTGGCAATTATCAATAAGGCGCGCCGTTTGGGTAGACTTATTATCGGTATTCTTAGCGATGAAGCCGTCGCCAGCTATAAGCGTTTTCCTTTGATTCCTTTTGAAGAGCGTAGGACATTGTTTGAGAATTTGGCTGGTGTGGAGCGTGTCGTTGAACAAAAAACGCTTTCATACAAAGACAACCTTGAAAAATTGAAGCCAGACTATGTGGTTCATGGTGATGACTGGAAAGATGGCTTTCAGAAACCCATTCGTCAAGAAGTATGCAATATACTTGCAAAATATGGTGGAAAACTGATGGAATATCCGTATAGCAACAACCCCAAATACAAAGAACTCGATGCGAATCATCGATCTGAGGCATCTATGCCTGATATACGAAGAGGTCGGCTCCGCAAACTCATCAACATGAAAGGTTTGGTTACAGCGTTGGAGGCTCATAGCGGTATAACGGGTCTTATTGTAGAGAACACAAAAGTGCTTCAGGATGGTAAAACCTATCAGTTTGATGCGATGTGGGTAAGTAGTCTCTGTGACTCTACTGCTAAGGGTAAACCTGATATCGAATTGGTTGATATGACATCTCGTTTCCGTACTATTGATGATATTATGGAAGTTACCACTAAACCTATCATCTTTGATGGAGATACAGGAGGATTGACAGAACACTTCGTCTATACTGTTCGCTCTTTGGAACGCATGGGGGTTTCGATGGTCATTATTGAGGATAAAACTGGTTTGAAAAAGAATTCTCTCTTTGGAAATGAAGTTAAACAGACTCAGGCTAGTATACCTGATTTTTGTGAAAAGATCAAGGCAGGTAAGAGAGCTCAGAAGACCAAAGAGTTTATGATTTGCGCTCGTATAGAGAGCTTGATTCTTGAGCAGGGCATGGATGATGCCTTGGCTCGAGCATTTGCTTTCTCTGATGCAGGCGCAGATGCGATAATGATTCACAGCCGTAAGAAAGATCCGGCGGAAATATTTGAATTTGTAGAGAAATTCCGCCAGAAGAATAAGACTACGCCTATTGTGGTAGTTCCTACTTCGTTCAACACAGTGACCGAACAGGAGTTCAAGGATCGTGGCGTTAATGTAGTCATATATGCTAACCAGCTCACCCGTACAGGATTCCCTGCTATGCAGGATGCAGCCCGTACTATCCTCGAAAACCATCGTGCTAAGGAGTGTGATGATAAGTGCATGAGTATAAAAGATATAATCACATTAATTCCCGAACAATGATTTCTCCGAAGTTTTTATATGATACATTAGCCAGTTATGGTATTGATTTCTATGCTGGCGTTCCGGATTCTCTGTTAAAGAATCTTTGTGCTTACATTACTGATCATGCAGATGCCAGTCATAATATCATAGCAGCTAATGAAGGTGGGGCTATGGGCTTAGCTGTAGGTCATTATTTGGCTACTGGACAGATTCCAGTCGTCTATATGCAGAATAGTGGAGAGGGTAATATTATCAATCCCTTGGCTTCTTTAACGGATAAGGATGTATATAATATACCAGTTTTATTGATTATTGGCTGGCGTGGTAAACCTGGTGTTCATGATGAACCCCAGCATGTTAAGCAGGGTAAGGTTACAACGGGGCTGCTCAATGTCATGGGCATTGACTATACTGTCCTATCGAAAGAAGAGGACAAGGCTGCTGCCCAGATTGAGAAGGCCGTCTCTTACATGCAACGGACAAAGGAATGCTATGCTTTGGTCATAGAAAAGGATACTTTTGATACCTATACCCTTCAAAATGTAGAGACAAACGATCTCACATTTTCACGTGAAGAAGCTATACAGACTGTTGCAGCAGCCATAGGCACAAAAGATGTCATCGTCTCAACTACAGGTATGATCTCACGGGAACTTTTCGAGTATCGTAAGGCGATGAATCAAGGACATGAGCGTGATTTCCTGACTGTTGGATCAATGGGACATGCATCCCAGATAGCTCTAGGCATAGCTTTAGAGAAGCACGATCGTAAAATATGGTGTTTGGATGGTGATGGTGCTACAATTATGCACATGGGCAGTATGGCAATTGTTGCATCTAAATCCCCAAAGAACTTTGTTCATGTCATTTTTAATAATGGTGCACATGATTCTGTAGGAGGACAGCCGACGGTAGGTCTTAGAATTGACCTCCCCCGTATTGCCCGAGGTGTTGGATACCCACATACTTATTGCGTATCAACTAAAGAAGACCTTCTTGATATCTTGAATGAAATAAAAAACCAAGAAGGGTTATCCCTCCTCGAAATAAAAGTAAAGAAAGGAAATCGTAAAGACTTGGGACGTCCGACGACACCCCCCATGCAGAATAAAGAAAGCCTGATGGCGTTTTTGAAATTATAATTCTGTTATTTTAATACTTTATTGATATGGATTTTAAAGAGGCATATAAGCAGAAACTTTTAGAAGTTTTCGATTTTACAGTTCAGTTCCTTGATGATCATAATCTTCAATGGTGGGCTGCTTATGGAACTGGCATTGGGGCTGTCCGTCATCAAGGCTTAATACCTTGGGATGATGACATTGATCTATATATGCTGAGGAAAGACTATACTATTCTTATATCATTACGTGATGAATTACAAAAATGTGGATATGATATATTGGATGCTCACAATGGATTGAATTCCATGTTTTTCTTGAAAATCAGTGACCAGCATACAACTTTGGTCTCGGAAGAAGAAGAACCTTTGGACGTGGGCGTGTATATTGATATTTTCCCTTTAGATTATTGTGATGGGGATGTAACTCAGTTTGATAGGGATTATATGGAAATAAAAAAGTGGCTAGGGTTCTATAAATATATGTATTTTAAAATATCTGTAAACGATATAATTAGATCCATAAAAAAGAAGGATGGTAGAACTGCCCAATTCATTTATAGTATGGTAGCACCCAAATGTATGAAAGATTGGTCAAAAAGAAAAATCGAGAATATTGAAAAAAGGATATCAAGACATGTTAAAGATGATTATTTGGCATCATATTTTGGAGCTTATAGAAAAAAAGAGATATATAATGCTGAATGGTTTGATGGATATGAGGTCTTGTCTTATGAAGGCAGATCTATAAAATTGCCTTTGCATTATGATGAATATCTAAGGCATATTTATGGGGATTATATGACTCCCCCTGCTATAATACCAGAATCAACCCATTGTCAGTATTATGTTAATTTAAAGCAAAAAATCAGTTTAGATGAGGTGAAAGAACGGATTAATAAAGGGATCACAAAAGAATTCTAATATGATAAGCATATCTATTATTATTCCTATTTATAATGTAGAACAATACATCAGTAGGTGTGTTAGATCAATTATAGATCAAGATAATAGTCATGCTATAATAGAATGTTTATTTGTTGATGATTGCTCTTCTGATAATAGTATTCAAATAGTTCATTCGATAGTTGATCAGTATAATGGTAATATTTCTTTTAGAATTTTAACCCATACAGAGAATAAAGGACTTTCTGTGGCAAGAAACACAGGAATCGAGGCTGCCAAAGGAGACTACATTCTCTTTGTGGATCCTGATGATTGGTTGCCAAAGGATAGCATATCTTATTTTTTAAGAATATTGAAGGATTATCCTAGCGTAGATATGATTTCAGGGAATTCTTTTCGTGTGGTTGAAAAAAGATCCCTTCTAATGGTTTCCAATGAAATAAGAAATCTAGATAATTATCAGTTACGGAAATCATTAATCAATCATAAAGACATAACTCATTCTGCATGGAATAAACTGATTAAGGCTAGTATAGTTGCAAAATATAGGTTCCAAGAAGGGGTGATATTTGAAGATATATATTGGTCATATCTCATATTTAAAGATATTAAGCAGGCTATAATTATTCCAGATATAACATATGTATATGAAAATAACCATCCGGCCTCTATTATAAATACAGCCAGAACAAAGCATAAGGCCCCTCTTCATATAAAAAGTATAAGTGTTATAGGCAACTCTATTTTAGACATTCTTTATCAAGATCTTTATATAGACAGTATCTTTTTCTTGTTAAGACCACTAGTCGTTGCTTTGAGATTACAGTATGAGTATAGGATCGATAGTTATGATGGTCGCCAATTAAAGAGCCTGAGAAAAAGAATCATTCGTCAGTCAGCTAAAGATGGACGATGGTTTCTCTCTTTCTTTGTTTTTGTTCTTCTCTATTTGGCATCATCATCCGCTTTCAATATGAAATGGGTTCGTCGTCATTATGATACAATAGAAACCGTAGGTCGGCACATAGTATGTTTTTTCGATAGATTTAATATATTTCAGGCAGATGAGAAAAATTGAATGTTTTAAAATTCGTGTTCTAGAGGATAATGGAGATCATATTTGGGAAATTGAACATCAAAGACCAATACATGATATTGTTTGTGATCATTTCCCTTTCAAGTTAAATCCTATAGTGATTGTCGCAGACCCATTTTTGTTTGTGTATGAAGATAAGTTGTTCCTTTTTTATGAAATGAAACGCAACTATTCTCCAGGAGTTATCTGTATGATTAGTACAAGAAATCTAAAGGATTGGACTAATCCTATTGTTGTCCTGAAAGAGGAATTTCATCTGTCATACCCATATGTTTTTGAAGATGGTGGTGAGATCTATATGATTCCAGAAACAAGTGAAGTGGGAGACATTCGACTATATAAGGCTGACAACAATTTGTTGAGCAGTTTTTCTTTTTACAAAGTTCTTGTACATCGTGACATTATTAAAGGAGAAATCGGTTTCTCTGACTCTTCAGTGTTTAAAAAAGAGGGACGTTATTATCTTTTCTCAACTATTGAACAAATAGGTAATAATGTATTGTATCTTTTTTCTTCTGATCGATTGGATGGCACATATATACCGCATCCTTCATCTCCCATATGTCAGAGTATGAAATATGGAAGAAATGGAGGAGGGGTAATTAAACATAATGACTTATTATATCGTGTTGCTCAAGATTGTGAGAAAAGATACGGGGACAATATTCATTTATTTGCAATAGATGAATTATCCTCGATATCATATAAGGAACATCTTTATAAAGAGTCAATAGTGCCTTTAAAATTGCCTTTCCATAAGGAAGGAGGACATCACTATAATTTCGTGAGATATTTAGGAAAGTATGTTGCTGTTACTGATTCTAAAGAATATAATGCATATTTGTTAAGTAGGATTATCCATAAAACATTATATGTTTTGAAAGAAGCAGTAGCAAAGGCGTCCAATTTTATATAATAAATCTTATGCTATGGATAATATGATTTTCACCACCAAGGGCGTATTTATAATGTTCGTTGCCTCGAGTAAAGTCGATAACATTTATATCATGGTTACTCGTTATAGCATTTTTAATGAATTCATACATTAGTAACATACCAGGTGAATAGCGTGCATATGTTTCATTTATGCCTGCTGTCATAATATTGACGCATTTTCGGTATGGATCAATACCATAATTAAAAAATGCCGCTAATTCACCATCACAATAGGCTGACATTATATGACTTTCAGCTTCTGTTAAGAATGGGTTATAGTTTGGGAAACGAATCGTTAGTTTTTTGAAAATCCAGTTTTTGATAGCTTTTATTCTATTTGGTTCATAGTTCTTTTGTTTTAGACGTGAATTCTTAATCGCTAAACATAATGATTTGTCCACATCCAAGTCATCTAATATATAAGCTATTTGCTTCCCATCTTTTTTAAGACGATTATTTGCGGTTCTTAAGTTTTGCTTGGATGATTTGCTGAGTATCTTTAAATATAGGTCTTCCGATGACGGTAAATTAAGACTGACACTAATGAGTCGGTGATCTCTAACTATTTTTTTCTTTTGAATAAATTCATATAGAGAGGTCCCTTCTTTAAGGAGCTCAAACTTGAAAGTGTGAACGTGGTATTTTTTACTTAATTCCTGAAGAGTAAAATTAAAGGCTTCAATATTGAAATCTTTATAGATTAAATTTAAGTAATCTGAAGAGCCCTCACGTCCAAGCAAATAAACACCTTTCCTATTGAAAGGCCAGAATAGAGAATGGCGTAAAATCCACAATGGTGCTATGATTTCTATTTCTTTTTGTTCGTTTCGGCATACTGCAAAAATGTTTTCATGTAGAAAACTATCTTTTAGAGAGTAGGAACGAAGCATTTGATACCATTCGTAACTTTGATAATAGGTCATGTCACATCCTTTATATAACCTTTCCCAGTCGCTTTTTAAACAATCTATTTGATTGTAATGATATATTTCAAGTGTGTACATTTTTGTTGATAATTTATATAAGGTTTTCAAATAATGATTTCCATTGATTCATAATGTTTTCGACAGCGAATTCTTTTGATTTTTTAAGAGCAGCGTTTGAAAATTTATGTCTCATTTTGGAATCTTCTATCAGTATGGATATTTTGGCAGCCAGTTGTTTTATATCATTGTCAGGAACAAGAAAACCGTTTTGTCCATCGTCTATTAAACCGCTAGGTCCGAATGGGCAATCAAAAGAAACACAGGGGACTCCAGTTCGCATAGCCTCTAATATGACAAGAGAAAAACCTTCAAAATGTGAAGTCAGAGCAAGTATTGAACTATTACTATATTCTCTGCTGATTCCTGAAGTCGGGGGATGTATGGCTAATACCTTCTCTAATCCTAACTCTTTTTGTTGAAGTTTTAATTTCTCTAACAAAGACCCTGCACCGAATATATCAAGATGCCAATCAGGATGCTTGTCTGAAACGATTTTCCATGCATCCAAAAGTCTGTCATAGCCTTTAACCCATTCTAATCTGCCTACAGCAATAACTCTTTTGGACTTACCGTCGCTCAGCTTTTCAATAGGCATTATGGTAAAATTGGGTATGACTTGAACTTTTCTTGCCTTTCTCCATTCATGAGCATCACCAGACGTGAGTGTCACAACAATATCTGCTTGTTCTTCTACTTTCCTAAAATACCAATTTCGATAATGCTTCATATACCAACTTGATAGCCTGCCTCGGCTAAGACCATAATCAGATAGGGTAAATGGTCTAGGTTCATGCACTTCTATCACTTTCTTAGCTCTACATTTTATTCCTGTAACTATATTTGCCTGAAAGTAACTTACACCGATAAGAATATCTGGGTCCACATCTTTAACAGCCTCTGTTAATGCTTTCTGCATTTGTTTGTCAATAGAATGTTTAACCCATAATCTATAGGGATAGCGATATTTGTATTGAGAATAAAAGGGGATGCCGAGGAATACTTGTCTGATACCACTAGGAATGGGGTAGGCATTAGGCGTATTTTTATCTTGATAGCATGTTATAATAGAGATGTCATAATCATAATGGTTCACCATGTAATCCATTTTGTTGATGATAACTCTCTCGGCTCCTCCTTTACTTGCTAAAGAATCTATGACATATACAATCTTCATAACTTATCTAGCTGGTTGATAGATTTAACAACTATTTCCATTTGATTTTTCCATGAGAGATGATTGACGGTTCTGCGTATATCTTCAGGTCTAATTGAGAAATTATCAATGAAGTGTAAAATACGTTCGATGTCAATGGGGGATTCATCAGCAGGCGCTTTTAGAATATATGACTGATTGTCAAAATCAGAATCATTCTCTGAATAGATAAATGGTATTCCCCTACATGCGTATTCTCTGTTTTTGAGCGTTTTGATATTTGTGATCCCGCTCCGATGGCGTGCAAGGCTGCCAATGGCAAATGCACATTTTTCAAACACTTGGTTGAGCTCTTCACCAAAGAGTCTGTCATGGAATATTACATAATCTTCAATATCGTATTTTTTGATATGAGTAGCAAATCCGGTAGCGTATTTAGTATCATACATTTCTGTTTCCCAGACTCTTCCTACTATATGGAAATAAACAGGTCTTTTGTTTTTTTTGTTTTGATAATATTGTCCAAGTCCTTCAATCAATCTATCTAACCCATGCCATAGATGTACTTCTGCAACTGCGATAAGATGAACTTCTTGTGAACAATCAACGTTTTTATGTATAGGTAACTCGTCAAAATCAATTCCATTACTGATGTTGATAGTACGTTGCCCGAAAATTCTTTTCTCGTCTGAGAATGTTACGATGGCGTTCGTTTGTTTCGCTAATGATCTGCGGAATAGTTTGTCTTGCCATAACCTAATTTTATGATCTATAGGTAACGATTTAAATTCATGATCATAAGGATAGGTTGGAATCTCAATAACGCTTTTAATGCCGCTCCTTTTGAATTTTCTGAATAAGTGAATTAAGAATGGGGACGCATTAATATAGCTTCGGGCATATACTAACTCGATTCCATTTTTCTTGCAAAAATCGTAAACACAGCCAAATTGATATTTATTTTTGATAGAGGCTATTCGCCTATGACCATAATTTTGTACAGATCCTCCATCTATATATCGATGCCAATTGTGATCTTCTGCTTCTGCATACCAGCAGACATGAACTTCATGACCGTTTTGTCTTAATCCTTTTATTTGAGCGTACATTTTTTTAGTGATGCCGCTAAATGAATTAAAGCCATGATATGTTAGAAATAAAATCTTCATATATCTTAACACTTTATTTCACATCCATAAATCCTTCTCGTACTTATTAAGAAATTATATCATATACAAGAGCCGTAATATATAGAAGGTTATTTTTGCGGATGTTTGCAAAGTCTTGTTCTCCTATGGGATATCGTCTGCTTGTTGCCATTGTTTTTGATTTTTCTGCAAATATACAACATTATTTTGATACTGCCAAATTTTGATTTGTTTTTCTCTTGCCAAGAAGGATTGGACAGTGTCGATTGCCATAGATGATGATGGGGAGCAGAGCCAGTTCGATGGCAATAGTCAAGATGATAGCCTCGGGTATGGAATAGCTGATGTCTGAGATGTGAAGCGCTTGCTCAATGATGTAGTCAATGACGCCCATAAGCATTCGGTGGAGACCGAAGATGACCATGGTGCCGATGGAAATATAGATAATGATTTGGGATATGATCTTGTCAGCGCAGCGCCAGAGGTGGATGATGGCTAGGACGGAGAAGAAACAAACAATAAAATATAGGGTGATGTGAATGAGGATGTTACTCTCATGGATATGCCAATAGAAGAGGATGAGGCTAAGGGCGAGAGTGAATATGCCAATGAGGAAATCTTTTTTGAGGTTCGTTTCATTCAGATAACCGGATTGGCTCAGTATGTTTCCCAGGAAGAAGAAAGGGATACAGCGTACTAAGCCATGGAAGGGTAGGTAGGGGGCGAAGTGAGCATATTTGTTAAGACCATACAAAAACATGGCGATGATAGATATGCTAAGTATCCATACCTTTCCATTCTTTTGGCGATTGCAGATATCGGTTATCCAATGCATGATAAACAGAGATATCAGGAACCAAGTAACACCATTAAGTTGGCAAGAGAAACTGGAATCAAGTTGCCCGAGCAAGGTGCCGATGATAGGTTTCAGACACTCAGAGAATGATGGCATGCCCCCTTGTTCGATGTAAGTCTTTCCTATCCAATAGGGATAGAAAATTGCATTATATATTAAATAAGGTATAAGGAGGCAATAGGCATATTTTTTTAGAGACTCCTTTTGCGAAACGGATGGCTTTTTCAGATAACCGGATATGAAAAAGAAGGAAGCGAGATTTGTTCCTGCTAAGAATTGTAATAGGAATGGACTGCCGTCATGTGGCGTGTGGTCAAACACAACTACCGTCATGCACCACGCCTTTACCCAGTCTATCCAATTGATTCTCTGCATCTTATCTGTTTTTTGATAGTCCCCATTGATAGATTTTCTCTATTGTAGGAGTTGCGACACCATGCTCATGGGCGGTTTCCACGATAAAACGCATGCCATAAGGGAAATCCTCTGTGAAATAGCGGCTTGAGAAATCAGGAATCCATCCACCTTCGACTTCTTTCATGGGTGACGGAATGCCCTGAAAAGCCTTGATATCATGCAACTTTTGCGTCAAGGAGATAGCGTCAGTACTCTCGTAATAGTTTAGAATCGTTGGGATGCAACCAGGTTTTAATCCTAATACCATAAGGAGTTGCTGGAATTCATCGTCCATTTTTAACAGAAGTATTGAGGCTTCAACTGTCCATTCTGCATAGAACTGAGGATTTCCTGGGTAGACGATTCCTGGCCGCCAGTCCTTCCACATGGTATAGAGACGGGCGGGGTGGAGGATAGGATTGCTATTGGAGAAGCTTACCTCATAGAAATTATCAGCTATAGAAACGGGCTTTTCGAAGAGCTTTTCTAATTTTGCCCTGATGGATTCCTTTTCCGATGTGTTCTCTATCGCCACATGGAGCGTATCCTTATAGCCTTTCAGCTCAGCCTTTTTCCCATAGTCGATTATTCGTGAGATAAAGGGCACGCGTTGGAATCCGAAGAGAGGGATGTCGGGTGGTAAGACCTTGAAGGCTTCGAAGAAGAATCCTGTGCTTGATACGACAGAGCCAACTATCGTCTCCTTAGAAAGATAAGGCTTGATTTTTACAAGTTCGTTATGGATGGCATATCCTGGCAGACAGACCACAACCATCTCTGCCTGTGGGATTACCTCTTCTGGTTTTGAACTAATCAGAGATATCTTTCCTGAGAAGATGCCATCGGGAGCCGCAATCTCGAGTTCAGAGTTCCAGCGTTCAGGCTTGGTCGTCAGAATTGATACCTGATGACCTCTGTTCGCCAGGAATCCGGCACAGACATGTCCGAGGTTGCCACCACCACAAATGCAAATCTTCATCCGCTTATTTCTTGAATTGTCTCAGACCTTCCACCAGTCTAGTATTGTCCTCGTGATTCCTAATGGCGATGCGCATGTATTGCTTGCCATCGAGACCGGGCTTGTTGCTGCAATCGCGGGTCAGGATGTTATGGCGCTTCAGCATATAGAGCACTACTTCATTGGCTGTATAGGGAGGTAACACTTCACAGAGGAAATAGTTGGCCTGTGATGGCATCACCCGCAAATAACTGACGCTCTTCAGTTGTTTTTCAAAGTCAGCCCGCTCTGCAACAAACTTTCCGCAGGCCGTCTTATAATCCTTCTCGTATTTGTTGTAGATCTGCATAAAGAACTCTGCGAACGAGTTGAGATTCCAGATAGATACCTCTTTCTTCATTTTTGCAATCAGTTGCTTATTGGCTGAGGCGAGAATGCCTAAACGAATGCCTGGCACACCAAACGACTTCGAGATGCTCTTCATCACAATCAGATTCGGATAGGTTTCAAGCAGTTCGTCGTGAAGCAGGGAATTGATCTCGTAATCCTCGCTGAAGTCCACAAAACTCTCGTCAATCATCAATTGAATGCCCTTTGTCTTACTCCAATCCGCCATTTTGAGCAAATCAGCCTTGGGGATGAAGTTGCCAGATGGATTATCGGGGTTTATTATTAATAAGGTGTCGACGGGATGAGCAACAAAGAAATCCATCAAATCCTGTGCTGTATAGTGATAGCAGTCGTTTTGAGGAATAAACGTCACCAACTGCTCTTTGGGCAGACGATTCGGATACTCTTCGAAGGTAGGGCGGATGACGCCCACTTTGCCTTTTATGTCTTCCATCAGGATCTTAATCAGTTCCGCAGCACCATTGCCAGGGATGATATAATCCTCACTGACACCAAAGCACTTGCTGGCGATAAGCGTGTTGACCTTCATACCAGAGGGATATCCCGTGAGTAACGTCTTGAAGTTGGCTTGCATCTCGTCGACGACTCTTGGTGTGGGGAAATAGGGATTCACCAGATAGCAGAAGTCAAGCATCTTGGGAAATCGCCAAAAACCACCAAAGCGTCCGTAGTATTTCCTTAACAGGTCCTTCTCATCAGCAAAGAGTGCCTCAGCAATGTCGAGATCCTGTTTGTCGTCGATTTCATACCATTTCTCATTTGTGATTGGCAGTGCCTTCAGGTCGTGGCTATTCAGGAATGAGATAATCCGCAGCACGTTTTCGTAATATTCATTATTGCCAACGGCTTTGGTGTAGGCTTCGAGGAAGGGAACGTATTTCGTCTTCGAGAACGCCTGACTGAACTTATAGATGTTTACCGTCTTGAAATACGAATCCGTTTCGTTATAGTTGAAGGCTGCCTTTGGCACAAAGTTCACGATGTTATTATCATCGTCGAGCTTTACCATCGTGCCGTCCATCCAAGTGGCGTATTTGGCTACAAGGGCCAGGTTGGGGTATGGGTTTTCCAGCAGCAGCGTAAACATACCCTCATCGAAGATCAGGTCGCTTTCCACCAAGAGCGTATCATCTTCCTGGAGCTGCTGTTTGGCTAAGGCAAGTGAATAGATGTTGTTCGTCTTGTCGTAGTCAGGGTTGTTGACATACTCTATCTTCAGCTGACCGTTGTATCTGTCACCAGTATAGTTCTTTAGGTTCTGGCCCTGGTAGCCGATAACAATAACGACCCGCTTCAGGTTCAGTTTCGAGAGCTGTGTCAAGAGCCTGTCTATCAGGCGCACACCGTTCACTGGTAACATACATTTGGTGTTGTCCTTTGTATATTCCCCCAATCTTCGGCCCATTCCTGCTGCTAAGATGATTGCTTGCATAATTAAATGGTTTTTATGGCGCAAAGATAATATTTTCTGTGTGAATGACCAAAGTTTCGGGCTTTTTTCTGTATATTTGCATCCGTAATGGGCAAACAACGGATAGAATACATTGATGCAATGAGAGGATTCACCATGATTCTCGTGGTATTTTCTCATGTCTGTAGCATGTGTTTTGGTGACAAATCGATGGGCTATAACGATGTGTTCTTCCTCTTCCGTCTGCCTTGTTTCTTCTTTATCAGTGGTTGGTTGTTTGGGATATCACAGAGGGACGGTTCTTTTGTGACATCCGATATGTCACAAAAGAACCGTCCCTCTGTGATATCTTTTGCAAAACATAAGTTCATTGTGCAGATTGTTCCAACGGTGATCTTCCTTTTGTTATTGGCTCCGCCACCATTGTTCTTTTCCAGATTAGGCGCGACGAAAGGAGGCTATTGGTTTACGTTTGTGCTCTTTGAGTTCTTTATGATCTCTATGTTGTCTGAGCACTTTTGCAAGAAATGGGGATTATGGTTGGCCATCGTCCTGTCTGTTTCATCCTATTTCTATGATGCCTATTATAACCGATATTTTTCCAATCTTGGTTGGATAACAGACATTGTAGGCTTTCTGAGTTTTAAGACCTGGCGTTTCTATCTTTTCTTCTATTTGGGCATCCTGGTCAAGCGACATTTTGATGAATTCTTGCAGATAATAAACAAACATTATGTAATCATCCTTGTCATTTCTTGTTTCGTTCTCATGGCATATCTCCCTCATTCCGAGAATGTTATCTTCTCATATTTGATCTTTGCTCTAGGTGGTATCTCAGGTATGATCATGATCTTCACCCTCTTCCGAAACCTCTATACATCGTCCCTCCTCCATCTTCCATCTTCCATCTTCCATCAGCCATCAGCCATCCTACAATATATAGGTACGCGTACCTTAGATATATATCTGCTTCATTATTTCATCCTACCTCGCTTTCTGCTGCCTTATGGCGAGCAACTGCGAGCCTATGATTTCCCACCGCTAGAGTTCCTTGTTGCCCTGGCTTTGGCTTTGGTGATTGTTGCAGTTTGTCTCCTGATAAGCTATGTCATTCGCCTCAGTCCATTCTTGGGACACTATTTGTTTGGCGTACAAAGAACATCAAACAGATAGCACCAGTTGTGTAACGGGTAGTTCTTTCCTGAAATCTCAATTTTCTTGGCGTCACCTTGAGAGTCTCTAAGATTCCCTCGAGGACCAGACAGACAACCGCCTTTCAAATACTCTCCATTGACGGCATAACGGATTTTGCAGTCTATTGGTGATTCTTTACAGTTGATGATAATCGTATCTTGGTTAATGGAAATACTGGATATAATATCTGTATTATCTTTACGAATGACATTAAAACCATAATTATCCGCTTTCTTTACAAAAATTGTGTCAAAACATAAGGGTGGGCATGGCACATGAAATGGGATGCGTATCTGATTCTCTGACACAATGAAATCCAAAGGCATTAATCCAATGTTGGGAGTCTCATGACGGATTATTTGTAAGGCCGATATTGCTGCCAAAGCACCGATACTCTTTTGGCCAATTGCATCAATATGTAATGATTCTTTTACAAAATGATAGGGATAAGTTGGGCCGCTTGCCCATATTAATGAATCATCCCGAATCATCTCCATTTGAGCGGTTGGGGTACGGGGTTCTAAAGCATCGTAATTATTTTGTTGATACCGCTCTCCCTTAGTAATGGTACTCGTCTGATAGCATATTATATGGATGTCTTCTTGTTGATTTGTGATGTTTTTAATATCAGAGTTAAAGTTCTTATACATTTTGTGAAACAATTCCTTATAATCTGTATTCGGGTATTCTACAATATCTGATTCACCTTGCATCCAACAAATAGCAGGTACATAGAATTCCCATCCTCTATCATAGGCTTTTTTGTAGGCGTATGCGATTTCCTCAATAAATTTCTCATATGGTTTGGCTGGTTTCATGAGGTCAAAAATAGTATTTAAACCGTGTCCTCCAGGAAAGATACAGACGATGGTGTCTTTCCCCAACTGAGAGATTAATGTTTCTGACATGCCATATATTGATAGTTCAAAAGCCTTTTTGTCATAATTAAGAAGTCGTTTTACATATTGCTTGAGTCTGCTGCTATGATCGAAATAACCGAATACATAGTCCATGTGTTCAGTAACAATCCTGCCATCATATTTTATTCTGAGCGAATCAAAATCTGTGATCCGGGTAGCTTCTTCGCCTAAGGCATAACTTTGTCCATATACAGGGATACAAACAACAACCTTATGATCATACTCCATTGTTTTTTCCCTAATATATAAATAGATATAATAGCCAATGATAGCAAAAACTAGAATGGCTGCTATTCTTAAAATGATCTTTTTCATCTCAAAACTATTACTTGTGACGCTGCAAAAATACAAAAAAATAAAGAAATATTGAACTATTTCGTTCTTTATTTCATCATTTCAATTGTTTTTTGTATTTTTGCACCAAACTATTTTGTATATGAAGACGCTAAGAGAATTAAAGAAATTGGCAAAGCTGGAATCTGATACCCCAATAATCAGAGTGGCTTTACTTGGTGATACCGCAACTCAACTGTTGGTTACTGCTATCAAGGGCGAAGCTGTGGACAGAGGCTATTCCTTAGATTTATATGAAGGAGAGTATAACCAGGTCGAACGTCAGGTGATGGATCCAACCAGTGAATTCTATCAGTTTGATGCAGAAATCTCAATTATCTTTCAGTCTACCCATAAGTTAGGGGAGTACCATAGTTCATTGCCCGTAGCTAAGCAGGAGCTTTTGGCTGAAGAGCGATTGTCTTTTATTATCTCATTATGTGAAAGTCCATCGTTTGCCAATAAAAAACTGATTTATTTCAATTATCCAGAGATAGAAGACACGGTGTTTGGCAGCTATGCGAATAAGGTTGAATCCTCCTTCTCCTATCAGGTGCGCAAGTTGAATTATGAGTTAATGAACCTCTCTCGCCAGTATCCAAATCTATTTATTTGTGACATTGCAGGCTTACAGAATATGTTGGGAAGGCAGTTCATGTTTGCTCCGAATGTTTATATGACGACAGAGATGGTACTCAGTGTGAATGCAATCCCTTATGTGGCTTCAAGAGTGGTGGATATTATTGCTGCCATCAAAGGCCAGTTTAAGAAATGTCTGATTTTGGATCTGGATAATACTGTTTGGGGAGGTGTGATTGGTGATGATGGCTTGGAAGGAATAGAGCTGGGACACGGATTGGGAATCGGAAAGGCCTTCACGGAATTCCAGATGTGGGTAAAAAAGCTAAAACAACGTGGCATCATTATCTGTGTGGCCTCCAAGAATAATGAGGAAACGGCGAAAGAGCCTTTTGAGAAACATCCTGATATGGTGCTGAAATTGGATGATATCGCAGTGTTTCAGGCAAATTGGGAAACCAAGGTTGATAATATCCGTACCATCCAGGGAATCCTGAATATTGGCTTTGATTCGATGGTGTTCTTGGACGATAATCCCTTTGAGCGGAACATGGTGCGTGAGAATATTTCTGGTATCACTGTGCCAGAACTGCCTGAAGACCCCGCCATGTATTTGGAATACCTCTATTCCCTCAATCTGTTTGAGACAGCTTCCTATAGTAATGCTGACAAAGACAGAACGAAACAGTATCAGGTAGAGGCAAAGCGCGTATCGCTTTCAAAGACCTTTACCAACGAGGCCGATTTCCTGAAATCACTGGATATGGTATCTACGGTGAGTTGTTTTACCAAGTTTAATACGCCTCGTGTGGCCCAGCTTTCTCAACGCAGCAATCAGTTTAACTTAAGGACTATCCGATACACAGAGGGTGATATAGCTGCAATAGCAGACAATCCGGATTGTATTGATCTGAGTTTTACACTTGAGGATAAGTTTGGTGATAATGGTCTGATTGCCGTTATTATCATGAAAAAGCAAGATGTGGAAACGTTGTTTGTAGATACATGGTTTATGAGTTGTCGCGTTTTAAAGAGGGGAATGGAGAATTTTACTTTGAATACAATGGTAGAAAAGGCAAAAGCAAAAGGCTTTAAGCGAATTGTTGGTGAGTATATCCCCACTCCTAAGAATAAGATGGTTGAGTCGCACTATCCGAATCTCGGTTTTATGCCATTGGATGATGAGCCCAATCGATATGTTTTAGATTTGGATAACTACCAACCTAAAGAATGTTACATCACTAAAAGAGAAGAGAAATGAAGATGGATTATGCTGTTGAGCACATTGGCTATGTGACGAAGAACATAGAGAAGACTGCTGAAACATTTAAAGTGTTTGGCTATCAGGCAGAGCCTATCGTGAATGATGACACTCAAAAGACAAGAATATGTTTCTTGAGGAAGGCTGGTGAAGTAAACATAGAGTTGGTGGAACCTTATCCAGATAATGCTACCATGCAGAAAATGCTGAAAAAAGGTGCAACTCCTTATCACACCTGCTATACTGTTGAGGATATTCAACAGGCATATAATCAACTTAAAGATTTGGGGTTAACGCCATTATTCTCCCCCGTTGCAGCACCAGCCTTTGACAACAGGCTCATATGTTATTTTTGGAAGAATGATATTGGACTTATTGAAATTGTTGAAATTGAAAAAGGTGAGTAAGTGCTCACCTTTTTAGTTCTTTTGCAATCATTTCAGAATACATTTCCGCTCCCTTTCTGTTAAGATGTCCAAAATCATAGAAGAGTTCAGAATGTCCCACAAAGGTTGAATCTCTGTAATGATCTATGAAAAGAATCTGATATTTAGCTGCTAATTCTCGTGGAATCTTGAATACGTCTTTGTTGGAGCAGACATACATTGGCGATACTATCAGAAAGAGCCGTATGTTCTTGTCCTTACATGTATTAATAAAACGTTCTAATAGTTCTATTCGTTCCTGATCTGCGGGAAATGGGTATTCTTCTGCTTTAACTCCAACTGTATCCAAAACGCCATCGAGAGGCTTCCAACCTTTAAGGTTCCTGTCCATCGAACCAAATTTGCCCGTCAATAGATTTGGAAAATTCCCAGTATACCTATAGACCCATGACAATTGGTATAGCCAATAATTGCCAGATAGTTTTAACATTTCATCGCATTCTTTACTCATACCACAAAATGGAGCAAGGGATCCAACTCTTTCTTTTCCTGAGTATGGAGTCTCTTGGAAATCACAGGGATGAATCTCAAAAACGATTTCCTTGGGTGTGTATCGAGACAGGATATTGCCTAAAGTGCCATAATGGAAAAAGATATTCTTGATACCCCAATCTGCAGCATTGAAACAACTAACCCCTAACTCTTTCTCAAATACTAGTGGATCATAGTGGTGCAGACACCTGGAACTACCCATAAAAAGCAAGGAATCCTTTGTGCTCTCGTTTGTATAGCTGATCTTATACTCGTCGGTAGTGTTTGATATGCAATAAAGATAGCCTAATCCCACTCCCAAAACTCTGTCCATGACGAAAAACAGACAGGCAACAATAAGAATATGTAATAACAGCTTTTTCATTTTAGAATTGGAAATAGATAAATTGGTTATTGTCAAACACACCGAAAAGTAGAATACAGATGATTTCGAAAGCTACTGTCAATTCCCAACGCCAACGTTCTGCAAAGTTTGGTAGATAGAGTTTCTTTTTCGGGAACCACTCTTCCTGGATATCTACATAGATGAGCGCAAAAGAACAAATAGCAGCATTGACCATCGTGTTCATATCAAAGAACAGTCCTCCATTCCAATGCGAGAAGATGCTTCCCCATACTTGAAAGAATACTGTCATAGATGAGGAGTGAAACAACATCAGTCCGAATGTTACGACGAAATATATGCCAATCATTTTCAACACATAGGGTTGAGTAGGCCACCCTTTTGCATTAACCAGGACCCTCCTCTTTTTAAAGAATTGTCCGCTAACCATCAATGGAATATACCATAATCCGTGGTAGATACCAAAGAGCAGGAATGTCCAATTAGCGCCATGCCACATACCGATAAAGGCCATATTCAGCATAATGGATATAATTGTACCATTGACGCCTAACTTCCTGAATTTAATATTTAAAGGTAAGAAAACATAGTCCGTCAGCCAACTGGTGAGTGACATGTGCCATCTGCTCCAATAGCCAGCAATATCGATTACAAAGAATGGACGTTTGAAGTTCTCAGCCACTTTGAATCCTAATATCAAAGCTACACCTATCGCCATTTCACTGTAGCCACCGAAGTCAGCATACATCTGGAACGGATAGAGAAGAGAGGCAAAAATGATAGAAATGGCTGAGTGATGCTCATAATTATTCCAAATGGCGCTCACATAGATATCCAAACGATCAGCGATACACATCTTCAGGAACATTCCCCAAAGAATACGTCTGAAGCCTGTCAACACATTGTCTGAGATAAACAGACGGGCTTGATTGACCTGCTTCAGGAAAGGCTTTGGTCTATCGATTGGTCCTGATAAGATAGTTGGGAAAAAGGCAATAAAGTTGGCAAAACTGAAGATGTTCTTCTCTGGTTCGATCTTCCCATGGTAGATATCAAGCACATAACTCATCAATTTGAATGTGAAGAAACTTAGGCCAATGGGAACAACCAGATTCAGGGCTGTCCAACTTAAATGAATGCCAATTAGGTTTGCAAAGGCAGATATCGACTCTGCAAAGAAATTGAGATATTTGAAATAGAATAAAGCACCTATGCCTATGACAACTCCAACGTTCGTAACTATGGCAGCTTTCCGTTCGTCTTCTTTCTCCAGATAGAGGTGTACACCTTTACCAAGCAACCAGAAAACCAATGTCAATACGACAAGGAGTCCAGTCATTTTGATATCTACCTGGGAATAAAACCAGTAGGAACTACCCAACAAGAAAATATTCTGTACTTCTTTCTGCTTCTGACATAAATAGTATATGACCAGTACAATTAGAAAGAACCACAGGAACGCGAGGGAGTTGACGACCATGAGTACTTACACTTTCTTTTGAATACTGTCAATCAAGTCGCCGACATTGTCCCATGACAGGATTTCGCGAGAACTGAACTCGATGCCAAAAGCCTCTTCCATAGCAGCCACCAACTGGATATGGCTGAGTGAGTCCCAACCTTCTACATCTTCAGCAGTTGTCTCGTCATTTAACTCCAAGTCATTGATCTCTAATTCCTCGCGGAAGATATCTTCAACGCGTTTTAAAATGTCACTTCTTTCCATATTATTCTTTGATATACTTCTTTTCATTATGCAAAAGTAAGTAAAATAAAACAAATTACCAAATCTTATTTCTTTTTTCTTTCAAAATAATAATTATACCTTGTGAAATGTTATTTTATAGGCATGTCAAATTGATAGCACCAGTTATATATAGGGTACTTTTTTCCTTTAATAGCAATTGTAAGAGAATCTCCTTGTGAGTCACGAAGGTTTCCGCGCGGACCATGAAGACGCCCGCTTTTCATATACTCTCCATTAACAGCATATCGCACTTTACAGCCTTTCGTCTTTTCTGTACACAATATGTGCACAGTGTCATTTAACAGGTAGGCTTTCTTTAGAATATTTCTGCCTTCTGGTGTAATAACGCTGAAACCATAATTCTCAGCTTTTGCAACCTTAATGGTGTCAAATGTTAAAGGAGGCTTAGGTATATTAAATGCAATAATAATCTCCATGTCATGACATTTGACTATAAGAGGAAGTAGTCCCCGTTTCTTTTTCTGATGCCATAGAATGTCGTGGGCAGGAAGTGCAGCAAGTACGCCATGCATTATCTGTCCTATTCCATCAATATGGATAATCTCATTAACACAATCGTAAGGATATGTGGGACTGCTAGCATAGAAAAACGAACTATCACGAATGAGTTCCATTTGTGTTTGGGGTACTTCTGTTTCAGAGCAATTGAAAGACAATGAATTAAAATCTTTCGCTCTGGTAAGGGAATTTGCCTGATAGCAAATTATCTCGATGTCCTTTGTCTGTTCTGTGAATTGTTTAACATCAGTATTAATGTCCTTAACAAACTGAAGCAGAAGTTCTTGATAATTTGTTCCCGGATAACTATTTATATCTGTTTCGCCTTGCATCCAGCATATAGCGGGTATTTCGAAGTCCCAATTTCTATCTTTAGCAGATTTATATGCTGTCTCTATATCTTTTAGAAATTTATTGTATGGTATTGTTCCTTTTCCCAAGTTTGATATTATTGTACCATCTTGCCCTCCAGGGAAAATGCAGATAAGGGTGTCTTCTCCTGTATGATCGACTAGCCATTTGGCCATACTATAAACGGAGAGTTCGCGTGAATTCTTTCTGTAATGAAGGACTTTCTTAACATATTGTTTTAAATCATTTAGGTCATAATAACCAAATTGATGATCCATATGTTCTGAGACGATCCGGCCATGAGCATAATTTGCCAATGAATCAAAGTCTGTAATACGTTCTGCTTCAACACCCAAGGCTAAACTTTGTCCGTAAACAGGAATACATATAACTGTCTTGTGCTCATTGCTATTGTAGCATGATACAAACCCAATAATAGTTAATATAACTAATACAATTTTGAACTTCATGGATGCAAAGATACATAAAAACAGTGAATTCTTTTGCTTAATCACTTTTTTTTTCTACTTTTGCATAAAAATAACTGCAGAGAATGAAAAGAGAAGGTAATTTTGAAGTCTTGAGAACGGTTGCAATGTTTTTCATCGTCGTTTACCATTGTCTTACTCATGGAATAGGGGATGGCCAAGGCTTTAACATTTTCAGTCCAATAAGCCTTTCCAATATTCTGTTTTCAGACTTGTTGCTCGTATTCAGTAGCATAGCAGTAAATCTGTATGTATTGATTTCTGGCTATTTTCTTGTGGATTTAGAGTTCAAGTTGAGCAGGATAGTGAGGACATGGTCTATGACTTGCTTTTATTCCTGTGTTATCACATTGCTTTTTATGGCATTAGGAATTATTCCTTTTAATATAGTTTCAATAGGAAAAAGTGTACTTCCGATAAATTCCGATGCTTATTGGTTTGTCACCCAGTATATTGGCTTGCTTATTTTATCTCCATTCTTGGCTGTTATGGTTCGTAATCTCTCTTATAAATATTACATATTGCTTTTGGGTGCTGGTGCATTGATCTTTCTTTCTATAGTTCCAGATTTTCCTTTGGGTAAACGCTTCTATGTAGCTCATGGTAATTCTGTATGGTCTTTTACTTATTTGTTCCTTATAGCAGGTTTTATAAAGCATCATCTCAACAGGATTCCAACGTCACGTATATCTATGCTCGTTTTAGCACTGGTGTTATTGGTTTTGTTGTGTGAGATAATTGGCGGATATTCTAATGGTGTTATTCATCTATATTGGCTGAATTACAATGGTCTTGTCATGATTCTTTCAGTGGCTGTTTTTATATTGGTACGTCAACTTAAGGTTGATAATAATTGGTTTTGTAAGGTCCTTGTCAAAGTAGCTCCATATACTTTTGGGGTGTATTTGATTCATGACCATCTGTTGGTTCGGGAGTGGTTGTGGACTTATGCCTCTTTGCGTTCTTATTGTGATAATGTACTTTTTCCCATTGTTATTATAGGATTATGTGTTGTTATTTTTTTTGCATGTGCTATATTAGAATCTACCAGAAAGACATTGTTCTCTTTGCTCAGAATTGATGACTTGATATTAAAAACAGACAATTGGTCATTCTAATCATTGATGTTAAAACAGAATCCAATTTCCTTTGCTATCTGTAACACCTCTTTTGTTTTTTCATAAGAGAAATTTTCTGGGATGGAAGAATGAGTTCCAAATATCACAAATGCTTTCCTGACGTATGCCTCTTGTAGCATTACCCGCATAGCGTTTATGTCCGTATCGGGTCCAATTCCGATGCGACCATATTGGAATACATAACGGTCTGGGTTAACTAATGTTGCTCCAGAAACCATCTTGCATCCTTGTTGAGCTATTACTTTTCTAATTGTTCTGTTGTTACACCCATGAGGCGGTATGACTATTTTAAGTATTTTACTGGTATCGAATCCTTGTTTATGGAGACTCTCGTAGCTTTTGTGAATATCATTTTCAATTTTTGAGGCATTCCATTCTCCCCATCTCTCATGTCGAAAACCATGTAATATAACACCTGCACCTTTCTGCTGCCAAGAGACTAGCGAGTCCGCGACTTCACTTTCCATCTTGTCTGCTATAACTGCAAAATTTGGTAGAATGCCTAAGGAATCAGCAATTTCTTTAACTTTGAATACTCCTATAGTACTATCATCATCAATCCACATGGCATATGCTTTGTCATCTTTTGAAGCCCCGTACCAGACATCAAGCAGTCCGACATAAATAGTCTGTTTGCTCAACTCATCTCCAATAAGTGGAGTACGCCACCATATGCTGATAGTAACGATTAAAACTAAAGATAAAAAAATAGTCAGTTTCTTCACTTTTTATTATAATATTTAACTCCAAAATAGTTACTATAAATTATCAGATCAGAAATTTCTTGTATTTCTGTTGTTACTGAATTTTGATAATTTTTGCTTAGTAGTGTGTGCCCTAGTCCACGCCATTGGCCATTAATACCCATGATGTCAAGTATTGTTGTGTAGACGTCCAATTGATTGCATTCGCCTTGCCATGCATCAGAAGGATTGAAACCACCATTGATGATATAAATAGGTATGTCATCTGATATCTTACCTTCCATATCGAGATATCTCGAACGTGCATCATGGTCTGCTACAATGACGATAAGACTTTTATCGTAAATACCTTTAGATTTTAGTTCCTTAAAGTATTTTCCAATCTGCATATCAAAATAATGACAATTGTTGAGATAGTTCTTGTAACGTTGGGGCAGATTCTTGTCTGTTACTTCAAAGCCGTGTTCTTCGAATGATTCGTATGGCTGATGCATTGACATGGTTAGTATCAGTGAGAAGAATGGTTGTGGGGTACAATCATCTTTAAGTGAAGCAAACTTGAAAATCATACTGTCTGTCAAAAAACCATCATGATTGTCTTTTATTTCAGTTTCGTAGTCAATCAAAGAATACAGATTGTCAAATCCGTATGCTTTTGTCATTGGCTGTTGTTCCCATAATGATGGATTGGTAGGGATCAAGGTATAAGATGTTAGTTCTGGGTAAATCTTTTTCATCTGTTCAGGTAGACCAATAATAGTATCGCGTTTTGTTTTGCTTACAGTTATCTCTGAATGCAATGGCAATAGGCCTGCCATATAAATGAACTGTCCGTCTGCTGATTCCCCTATAGAAACATTTGGTCGCATATGGTTGTTAAAATATACGGTGCTATCGTGTCTGAGCTTATTTAAGTTTGGTGTAATCTCCTTTCCGTCAACAACTAGGTCTGAGGTTACTGATAGGTATGATTCTACCAATATGAAAATAATGTTTTTGATACTATCAGGTGCTGTTCTACTTGTAACTCTCAGACTGCGGTCAGAGTAAAATCGTTCAATCTCATGCATTTGCTCGTTTGATAGTTTTATCTCTTTTCCCTTAGTTAATGGGTCTACCACAAGTTTTCTGAAGAAACCTTTATGGAAAACAGTCCAGTTAGGCCACATCGAGTCCATCTTTTGTGGCGTGAAAATGGTTTTCTCTAAGGCGTATACAACTCCATAATTAGGGTGGAAAATATACATAACATGTGCTGTTATGCCCAATGCTGCACAGATGAGCCAGGAAAATATGATTGTGCGAAGACTATTACTTGTTATGTCGTTATGTCGGCTTCTGATATATACAAATATGAAAATAATTGCCATTATTGGATAGAATAGGTCTATAGCATGTAATTCTGCCAACATGCTGTTAATTACAGATGTGTCAGAAAGGTTTCCTGCTTGACCTATTGATGACCAGTTTAGATATTGATGGAAGAATCTTACATAGAATGCATTGACGAAAGACCATATCAATGTAATTACAAATGTGATAACTAGACTGATATTAAGCCTTCTGAGTGTTATTAGCCAAGATATAAATAGTATGAATGTCGTGTCCAAAAGACATGCAATTAGATTATCTATAATAGATGATTTAAAGCATTCAACTTCTAAATCAATTGTTCGCAAGAAGTAGTGGTGAACAAATAATAAGTTCACAACAGACATTAAGAACAAAATCAAAAAGTACTTGTTAATATGTTTTTTTATGCGCCACATTATATTCTGCATATTTTATAAGGTATTTTTTGCAAAATTACAAATAAAATTGTTATTTGCAAATAATGATTGCTATTTTTTTCTCATATATTTTGTTTTTTTTATTATATTTTGTACCTTTGCCAGAAAATAAAACAACCATGGCTAAAAAGTTCAACTTTCGCGAGGTTCCTATCGGCTATCAGCTCTGTTTTAACGAGCAATGTCCGAAGCGGGATGATTGTATCCGCTTCCTGGCTGGCCAGCATGCGCCAGCGACGGTGATGAGCGGCCCTGCTGTCTATCCCAATGCCTTGACGGATGACATCTGCCCGTTTTTTAAGCAGACGCGAGTCATCCATGGTGCGTGGGGATTCCGTAACCTTTATAAGGATGTGGCGAAAACCGATGCACAGATATTGAAGGCCAAGGTTATCAACTACTTGGGTGGTCCCGTGGCCTGCTATGGTTATATGCATGGCGATAAACTGCTGACGCCCGAGCAACAAGAGCACATCCAGGGTTTCTTCAATGAATTGGGTTATACGAATCCTGTCGTTTTCGAAGGCTATACCATTATGTACGATTTCACCGATGAAGTCTCAAAGGTAGATAATGGCAAAGAATGAGGCAATCCAGCCGATGATGCAGATCTGAATGAAATGGTCCTTTACCAATGATTTTGTGGGACTGCCACTGAGGCCGTAGACTATCATGTTCTGCAGATAGCGGAGGAGTCCAGC
>JAEEGJ010004822.1_pt1 | contig 44248 bp, 29 predicted proteins | sample 8958761 | NCBI WGS metagenome assembly JAEEGJ01 (sample SAMN16246546, study PRJNA631951) | gut metagenome | biome: gut microbiome; feature: rumen; material: RS-attached | host: Bos | place: Iran: Karaj | collected 2018-10
GAGAACCACGCGCCCCAGATGGTCTTGTCGATGATCTTATACCAGAACGACAGGTTGAAGTAGATACCCATCATGATTTCTGCCGCCATCACAATCGGTACAACCTTTAGACCCACCCAGTATTCAGGGCGTCGGATGATGTATTTCAGGATATCGAGATAGCCCACGACCATCAGGAAGGCCAGCAGGGTGAAAATGATGAAGTACTTCATCGCCTGTTCATACATCTCGTGCTGTCCTTTTTCCTTGACACCCGAGAATACAATCGGCTCGTAGGCGAAGCGGAAGGCCTGGGTAATCATCGCCATGATCATCGCAATCTTCGAACAGGCACCGTAGATGCCGAGCTGTTCCAACATGTCACTGCCCTCGTACATATAGGGGAAGAGCATCTTGTCGGCCGTCTGGTTCAGGATTCCAGCAATACCGAAGACGAGTATCGGCCATGTGTAGCTGAGCATCGTGCGTAACAACTTCGTGTCGAGTCGCCAACGGAAACCCGTGTACTCTGTAATGAGACATACGGCGAGCATCGCTGTACAGACGAGGTTGATATAGAAGGCATAACCGACATCCTTACCGTCCATCCAGGCGAAGTAGATAAGATTCAGCAGGATACTCACAGCGATGTTCAACAGTTTCAGCGATGCGAACTTGATGGCTTTCTTCTGCTGGCGCAGGTGAGCAAAAGGGATACAGAGGAATGCATCGATGGCCACCGTCACCGCCATTACCCATACCCATTCCGGATGATCGCCATAACCCATCAACGAACTGATGGGGTTGATGAAGAGAATGACTAGTGCGGCAAAGAGCGCAGAGACGGCTCCCACGCTGATGAGCGTGGTGGAATAGACCACCTGCGAGTCGGTATGTGTCTTGTTGGTAAAGCGGAAATAGGTGGTCTCCATACCGAAGGTGAGGATTACCAGGATCAGCGCTACATAGGCGTACATGTTGGTGATGACGCCATAGCCGCCCGAGGCTGCTGAGAGCTGGGCGGTATAGAGTGGCACGAGCAGGTAGTTAAGAAATCTACCGATGATACTCGAGAGACCATAAATGGCCGTATCCTTCGCGATGTTCTGTAGTTTACCCATAAGTTGTCTTAGTTGTCAAAGTTGTCGTAATTAACTGAAGAACATATATGCGATTGCTATCGCCGCTATGATTCCTGCCAGGTCTGCCAGCAGTCCACAGGTCACAGCGTGACGGGTCTTCACGATACCCACGCTGCCGAAGTAGACGGCGAGGATATAGAAAGTCGTATCTGTCGAACCTTGGAAGATACAACTCAGACGACCGATAAACGAGTCAGCACCGTATGTGGTCATCGCATCCACCATCATGCCTCGCGCTCCGCTGCCTGACAGAGGTTTCATCAGGGCTGTGGGCAGGGCACCCACGAAATCGCTGTTGCCACCACAGGCTTCCACGCACCATCCGATGCCGTCGGTGAGCATATCCATCGCTCCAGAAGCACGAAAAACGCCGATTCCAACGAGAATAGCCACCAGGTAAGGGATGATTCTTACAGCTGTCGTAAAACCATCTTTGGCACCTTCGATGAAGGCATCGTAGACGTTCACCTTCTTTCGGATACCGGCCAGGATAAAGGCGATGATAATCAGCATGAGCATAATGTTGGCTGCTGAAGTACTTACCGTATTCATCAGCACGGAATCGAGTTGTCCGAAGCCCCAGATGATGGCGGCTACTACGAGGGCTGCGCCACCGAGTGTCAGGAGGATTGTGCGGTTCAGCAGGTTGATCTTCTGGAAAAGGCTTGTGATGATGATACCTGCTAGCGTCGAGAAGAACGTAGCCAGTAGGATGGGGATAAACACGTCTGTTGGCTGGGCGGCTCCCATCTGTGCACGATATACGAGAATAGAGATTGGTATCAGCGTCAGACCACTGGTGTTCAGTACCAAAAACATGATCATCGGATTCGTCGCGGTATCCTTCTTGGGGTTCAGCTCCTGCAACTGTTCCATCGCCTTCAGACCAAGGGGTGTGGCGGCATTGTCGAGACCCAGCATGTTGGCCGCGATGTTCATGAAGATAGAACCCGTTACGGGGTGACCCTTTGGAATGTCTGGGAACAGTTTGGTAAAGATGGGACTCAGTAGACGGGCGAGAACATTCACCACACCACCCTTCTCGCCAATCTTCATGATGCCGAGCCAAAGCGACAAAACGCCTGTCAGTCCTAAGGAAATTTCAAACGCGGTCTTCGACGAAGAAAACGTCGAATCCATCATGGCCGGGAAAACTTCGAAGTCTCCCAGAAACACCAGTTTCACCAGCGCAATGACAAAGGCGATGATGAAAAATGCGACCCAAATCCAATTCAGTACCATACTGCGTGCAAAGTTACACATTTTTTTCGAATTACACAATAGGAACCATCGCGAAAGTGTACGTGCCTACGCAATTTTTGCGGGAAGGCTTCCTAACAATTGTTGGAAAGCCAACGAAAAAGTTTTGGAAGGCCTTCTAAAAAATGGGGGTATATTTGGCATGCTTCCAATTACTCTGAGAGTATTCTACGATACTCCGAAAGTATTTTGTGATAGTCTAGGAGTATTCCTCAATAAGACAGGATTATTTTCCGATAACTCTAATGTAAAAAAGAAAAGGGCGGCTACTCGCGCAGCCGCTCCCTTTCCAAAATTATTTATTTAAGTACTTGATGTATCAATTACCACCAGATAACAGATGGATCCTTAACATATTTCAAGAAATTCGGATAATATGTTTCAATGTTAACACGCTCATCAGGAATCAGGAATGTTGTCTTTACAGCAAGCTTGGCTGCAGGTTGTCCTTGCTTAGCCTCAAGTGTAATCCAAATGGGATTCTCTTTAGTACCCTTGTTTACTTCAATCACAATGTCATTACCTCTATTGCTCTTATTGCAACTTACTGTGAACGGTTGTGCAACAGCTCCATTTACATCAGCCTTTGCACCTGTATTGATCATTTTGTAACGTCCTGTTGTAGGATCAGGATCGGGATAACCGAATGCAGCGTGAACCTCATGACCAGCAACTTTCAACTCAAGTGTACCACCAGCCTTGAGGAGAGTAACCTGTGCAGATGTTCCTGCTTCGTTGAATTCAACATCAAACACGACATCGTTGAAATCCCAGTCTGTTGTGCTAGGAGTCAGGTCCTCAGCAATAATGCGCACCTCATTCGGATCCTCCACATCTTTTCTCTTAGCCTCAGTCAGGGTTACAATCCAGTCAGTAAAGTAGCCATCGCTCTTGCCTACCTTTACCCAATCCTGTAGGCTCTTGTTCATAACAGGGAGATAGCCATCGTTAACGAGTTGCTGAATTTTCGGCAGGTTGATAACGCTCTGATATTTAGTTCCATTAACTGTAAATTCTTTCAGAATAACAGCGTTTTTTATACCGTTAAGGTTACTTGGGCCACCATTAACCTGGTATGACTGATCCAATGTAACTTTGTCGGCAGCAACGTAGAAATTCTCGTTTGTTGTAAGCCAACCAATGGTTTCATTACCTTTCATAATGTACTTGTATTCATCCTTATATACAGGACGTTGCACTGTCCAAGTGCTCCACTCATTACCAACTTCTACGGTTTCATATTCGCCAGTTGTGATTTTAATAACATTCTCACCATCCCATGCATATTCAGGACTCTCAGGAGCCTGATCATAGGTTGCATAATTGATGGTGCCGTCTGTATTGGTATCGTATGCTTGTGCGCCTTCCTTGATAGCTAGGTCGAAGCCCATGTAAGAGCGGTTATAGCCGTCTTCGAGCCAACCGGCAAAATCAGCGACATAACCAGGATAGTTAGTCTGAGCCCATTCATGGATTGTCGCCCAGCCCACGAGGCCTGCCTTGTTGTTGTGGTGCGTGCTGGAGGCAGTCTCATGATAGCCAAAGCAAGAGGTATCATCAACATTTACCATCAGCGTAATCTGGTCTTTGTGACTCGAGCCACCTACACTCTGGCCATTATTCAGCACATCACTCTCAGTGCAGGTACCTGCATTGAAATCGTTGATGTGGCTGTTAGCCTGTCCTACGGTGAGAAGGTTCATGACATTGCTATTAGAGACCGTGCCGTCTGCAGCGGTGATGTTCTCTGAAGAGGGGCCGTTCTGTGCTGTACCGCCTTTGTAAACCTGCTGTACGAAGAAGTGGCGGAGTTGGGGATCTTCATAGCCAAGATTGGGATGGCTTTGGAAGTAAGCAGTGACGACAGCCTTCTGTTCTGGGGTGAGCGCGGGAACAACCTCCCAGCCTCCTTTTTCCTTAGTGGGATCTGCCCACTCGTTGTGGTTCATATTAGCACCAGCAACAACATTGCCATTAGCATCTTTATACTCATGGGTGGTGGCATAATTAGCACCTGCGTTAGCACGAGTACGGGCACTTGCTCCAGAGCCAAAGCCCCAGTCCTGATTAGAGGCAGGTTGCCCGAATTTTGCGACAAAGGCCGCGTTGTAGGTGTCTACAACCTTCTTTGCTTGAACAGCATTAATCTCCTCTTGACTAGCTGGAGTCATGTCATGAGAACAACTTGTGAATACAGCGCAAAGAGTAACGGCTGCGATTCCTGTCATCAAATACTTTTTCATTTTTTACTAAAGTTTTTAATTAATAATATTGGTTTAATAATTCTCAAAATTCTTAGAGAAAGACCCTTAAAGGGGAAATCGTGTGCAAAGATATAGGCTTTATCTATAATATGCAAGACTTTTGTAGTTAATTAAAGTTAACGAACGCACATACAGTGGTAAATTGTAACATTTGGCATAGATAAAGTTTACTTTTGTCTATTTCGCGTGCGTATATAATAATAGGTATAAAGAAGGACGCCTACTCACGTAGACGCCCTCTGTCAAACCATTAAAATCTTATTATAAATCTTATATTCTTCTATTCAATGTCAACATGGCTGATATTGAATGTATTATATGATTCAATTGTAATACCTTCTTTTAAGAGAGGTATTAGCTCTGTTGTCACTTGCAGGACAAAGCAGTTATCAGTGCTGTTATATGCATTTTCTGTTGCATACAGCCACTTGTCATTAATAGTCCAATTTGTAACAGGACTAAATGCACTCCAATTAGCAGTTCTAAGAGCAAAATTAAAGTAGTTCGCAGTTCTTGTTCCGTAGATACAGACCTTGTTGCTTGTCGTAATGTTATTGAACTTAGATCCCTCAATACTTATTGAAGGTGCTGGATTTGTTGGAGTATCAGGCCAGATCTGATTGCTACCACCGCTTGGAGCTGTGTAAGTCTGCTTGCTGATGGTTACCTTGTAAATCAGGAAATTATCTCCACTGAAGGTGATACCATTTTCGCGGATTGATTCTGCCTGTGTAGCATCAACAGTAAAGCTGAAGTAATTCACTGCAGATCTTGTCCTTGCAGAAGAGATCTCTGTGCTATTTGATGATGCGCTTACAGAACCATCACCAACACCGTATACATAGAATGTGCTACCTGCACCTACATCATTGACGTTGGAAGCATCGATGGTCACATTCGTCTGAGGATTATTAGAGTAATCTCCCAGTGGAGTTCCGGTAGTGTTGAATGTTGGACCTGTGGAAGCTCCGGCGACATTTGTGTTGTCGACTGTCACACCCAGTAAAGTAGCCTTGATGCCACTGACAGCCAGACAACCTCTCTGCAGAACTGCTAAGTCAGCTTCTGTTATAGTATACTCTACATATCCAGAGTTGTTACTGATGTGTGAATCATTTCTGCCATAGTAGCTTTCAAACAACTTCGTCCAAGTATATGTCGGAGCCGCATCCTGTGTGAACAATTGAACATTGAAATCGTACTCTGTGATGACATAAGCACGGATGACACTACCTACGCCAAAGGGCTTATTGTTAGGATCTGCCTGTGCGAGGGTGTTGTAATCGATGATGACATGCTCCTGATTGTTCCAGTCGCTGCCAAGATATGAGGTGCCTTCCAGATTTTGCCATACGAGAGTCTCTGTAGCACTCGGGGTAATAGTGTATGACGTACTTGAAGAAGATAACTCGTATTCAAGGATCTTACCAGTCTGATCTTCCTTCATCTTCTCTGCCAGGTCTGTCAGAGGATAGAGGTTCTCATTGACGCCAGTGTTCCAAGGCTCGTTTCCACCACCCACATAGGACAGGAATCCGGTATAGGCGATGTCTATGGCTGTACGCTCGTATGGCCAACGGGTACCGGGATCTACACAGATCTTGTGAGGAGCCTCACCTTGATAGGCACTGAGGGCGTAAGCTACACTTGTCGTGCGTACTAAGATATTGATGTCGGCGAGAAGAGCTCTGTAATTCTCTTCTGTGATAGCATCTTCAATACCCTCAATCTCCAATTTATAGGTATTGCCTACAAGACCTTCCTGATGCGGGGTCACAAGAGTAGTGTTTGGTCTGGCTGTGTTCAGAAGGATATTGTCGGCCATTTCTGGAGTGAACATGGCATGAATGTTGCTGTTAAGCCTCTCGAACTTGATGGCTAACTCACCACCAGCAGCCAACGGAGTCAACAATGCATAATATGAGGTCGAGTTGTCACCATCATAGTTGCTTTCGTTTCCGTTCTCGTCGCGGACAACGAGGGTCTCCATGATAAACTTGGCATCGAACACCAGGTCGTTGTAGTCATAGTCTTCACGCTGGCTGGAACTGCCAAGGTCCTCACAGAATACCCACTTGTGGAACAAGACGTATTTCTTTTTGTAGACATTGGTGGTCTCGCTACCAGTGTTACCACCAATGGTCGAGGTGTTGGAATCACCGTCACCTGGAGTAATGCGGACAATCCAGTCGCTAAAATAACCGTCGGCACCGCCCTTATGGTATCTCTTACCATTATAGGTGATGTCACCATTGGCGTCTTCTGTTATGAGATACTCATTCGGATTATTACCGGTTGCCTCATAATCGAAGCCTACGAACCACATGCCGGCAACAATCGGATCAATCCAGTCACCAGGAATAATCACATATTTGTCGTGGAATTGCTGACTGGACTGTGAGGTGTGATAACCAAAGCTTGAAGTGCTGGAATTGACCAGTAACTGAATCTGATCTGAGTGATAGACTTTCCGGTCGTTGAAGTCTTTTGTTTCATCTGGGTCAAGCTGTCCGTCCCAAACATCTACGTTCTTAGCACCGCCACTGTAGGTTGCACCATTGAAATTGTACATGTGGTCATAGTTGTATTGGGTGCTACCATCCCAAGCGGTATATGAACTTGTAGCACCCGCCATCAAGTAGTCCATCTGATTTCCACTAACGATTGTCTGGCCATTTCCGGCGAGGTATGTCTCAGTCGTATGAGAACCATCGTCTGTCTTCGTTCCGCCTTTGTAGACTTGCTGGACGAAGAAGTTCGTGAAGTTAACGGCCTGACTGTTAGGATTCTGGTGAGTCTGGAACCATTTACGAACAACCGTCTTTTGCTCTTCTGTTAATGGTGCAGGAACGGAGAACTGTGGATATCTTGATCCTTGAACACCGTTTCCTCCCCACATGTTAGCATCCGGGTCAGTTCCACGAGTTCTTGATTTTTTGCTGCTGGAACCAAATCCCCAGTCCTGATTAGGACTTACTTTACCGAAGAAATTCTCAAAATTCTCTGCAAATTGCGCTTTCTTAGCCTCGGCAATGGTTGAATACTCAATACTATCATCATGGCAGCTTGCAAAGAATCCGCCTACGACGAGAGCTAAAGCACCTGTAAATAAATACTTCTTCATCTCCAATAAGATTTTAATAGAATGTTACGTAACAAAATTATTAATTCAATTGATGGTGCAAAAATACGATATTTTTTGCCAACTTGAGTTTTTTTATCGTTAAAATCTGTAAAACAAGACAAAAAATGTACTAACTATGGGGATTATTTCGTAAATTTGACCCCAAATTCACGTTATTGATATAATATTATGTTGAAGACAAGTAAAAAGGTGATGATAGGAATGGCCATCCTGACACTAGGAGTGGTCTCGTGTGATAGATCGATTTATGATGAAGATGATTACAACAGAATCATCAAGGAAAGCTCACCGGTGGACAGCGTGGATCAGCGTCATTCATGGCAGTTGACAACAAACTATTCCTTCCGTTTCACAGCTGATATTGAAGCAGATGTGAGTTCGGTGTGTGTGTTTACCGATAACCCACTCACTAGTGATGCAGCAGAGTTGATGACGCAGGCTTTCATCAAGAAAGGCGAGACGGTGCAGTTGTCTATCACCGCACCGACGATATTGACGATTTTCTATGCAGCGTTAGTAGATAAGAACGGCAATTACTACGTTACACCGTTCAATGCGTCGAGGACGAGTGTGACGTTCTCTAATGCAACCCAGGGACGTCCTGTCGGCGAACTTCAACCGCAGACATTTACCTATCTTTTTGAGGAAGACTTCCCTCAGGCGGGTGACTACGATTATAATGACCTGGTACTACGTGTCTCTCAGCAGCGCACAGGACAGAAGGAGATCACGCTCAATGTGACCATAGCTGCTGTCGGAGGTAGTTATCACATCGCAGGAGGAATCCGGCTCATTGGTTTTAACTATCAGGATATTGACAGCGTGAGGACTACTACGGGTGAATCCTTCAATGACGGCGTGCCTGCAGCCTCACTCTATATGTTTGATAATACTGACATGTTGGTGGAAGGCCGTAACAAGGAGGCTATTGTCAACCTCTTTGCAGATGCCCACTGGGCAATGACATTCAATCCTAGCTTGAGCTACGGTCTCTTCCAGCGTAAGAAATTCAATGTCTCGAATACCACAGACGATAATAACCAATTACGTTCGACTCGTACGTTAAGCTATGTGATATTCTTCAAGAGTGAGAAGAACTTGAATAACTTTACCCTCGACACGCTTGACCCGTTTGTCATTACGACGTATGGTGGCAATAATTGGGAGACACATCTTGACGTTTACCGTGATGCACAGGTACTCTACGAATATACTTGTTCAAACATTAAGGATTTGCCTTGGGCACTGAAAATTCCATCAGGCGACTTCGCTTATCCGTTGGAAGGCGTTGAACTGGGTTTCAAGAAGAAGACAGATACTGGCGCTATCGCAATGTTCGGTGCCTATGTGTATTGGGGACATTCCTTTGGCGAATGGGCAGAGGATTATACCAAATGTCTCGACTGGTATCTGAAACAGTACGCTACAACAGGAAGTGTCTGGTAGTTTACCGTCAGTAAACTCTGAGAAACCCGTCAGTAAAGTGTAGGTTTACCGTCAGTAAAGTTAGTGAAACTCCGGTAGATTGATGAGGTATCAAATAAAAGAGGTGTTCACATCGATGTGAACACCTCTTTAACTTATGATTGGGTTTTGAAATAACTATTGTATGAAGACAACCTTGCCATTAGTAGGATGATTGTACCAGTTGGTTGCTTCAACATGAACAGCGTTTGTAGCCCATTTTACAAATTGTGAATAAGCTTCAGTAATAATCGTACGTTCTGTTGGCCAAGCCCATTTGTTTGGTACAATAATACCTAAAGGTGCTTTACCGCTTCCCTCCAATTGAGTAATTGGGATAGGAGTGGTTTCTTTTTGGTCTTCCGTATTACCAAACTCACCGTCTTTCTTATATGGCCAGATCTTGAAAGGAGCACTTTCTGGATTAGAACCATTTCTTGGGATGGTTACCGTTACAGGTGTCTTTGAAACGCCTCTGCCAGTATTGATCATCTGACCCTTGGCTGCGCCCAGAGCGTCATGAACCTCTGAACCATTAGCCCAAGTGATGAGCTGATTACCTAAGTACACATAGTTGTCGTATTCGCAACCAGCGGCCACAAGGGTAACGTCAAATTTGGTGTCATCGTCCTTGTTGACGTTTACACGCAGAACAACGTCGTTCATGTCGAAGTCGCAACGTGCACGGTTATCCTCGAAGGCATAGCTCCAAACGGCAGGCTCAACAATCGTGGGAGGCGTATAGCCATGATGACAATCTCCTGTGATAGGTTCAGTGATTGGGCATGGATCTTCGAGGAACTTGAACATTACGGTCTTCTTCTCACCAGTTGTGTAATAGTAGTAAGGCTGATCGTATGGTTCATTCGGACCCTTCTGGTCAACAAATCCCTGATCAAAATGAGTGTTTGTATCTACGAAGATTTTTCCCCAATAATTCATGCGCGACTGGCCACCTGTATCGCCCTCATCAAGGACAATAGCACCTGCTTTAAGAACAGAATAACCTGAACCTAAGCCATGTAATCCCCAATTTTTATTATTATTTTTTGCAATGAATTGACCTTCCACATCAATCATGGAATAGTCTTTCATATAGAAATCACAATCAGTACCCCAGATAAATGTTTCAGTCTTTACAGAAGCATGACCATCCAATACGAAAGCAGCATGCTCACCTGATCCAAAAGTAAATGTTCCAGTACCATTTGTACCCTCAGAAGTGACAGTCAACTTACAGTTGTTAAAGACTTTAATCGTGTTTTTAATTTCAATATCACCTGTTTTGTACTCACCTTTATTCTGCCATTGAGAGTTGGTATTTGTAATGTAGGACGTACCTTTAATTAAAACTTCTGCCTCTTCATCATTTAAGAACTGACCACCAGATTTCATATCAAGAGTCTGGGCAGTAAGTTCATCGCGATTAATAAGTGCGCCATTCTGATTGAACAGGGCAATGGTTTCTTTGACCTTAAGTGTACCTTCATTCCACAATACACTATTAGTCTGGTTTTGACCATTGATTGAAAGATTGTCAACTTCAATTGTACCTTCATTCCGAACCTTAGTGCCTCCAACAAGTTCCAACGTAACAGCCTTTACAGTACTTCCTTCATTTACGTAAATAGCTGAATTGACATTCTGGAAAGTTGCTGTTCCATTTTCATGCTTGGTAAGGTCTAACGTAGCACCAGGTGCAAGATATATGGTTAAGCCGTTTCTTACCTTTAGAAGAGTAAGCGTAGAACCCGTGGTCACACAGTATGTCGTCTGGGAATTTTGCTCATTATTACCATAGAAAGTAATGTTACCATCGAAGTAAATGGTTAATGGATTATTCTGAATGTCAACGGCATTCGGCTTGTTATTGTCCCAGTTCTTGGCTTCTATGTAATATGTTCCACCAGAAGTGTAGCCATTTGCTAAAGGCGCAATACCCGAAATCTGTTTGGCGTCAGTAAGCGTATTCTTATAGGTAGTTGGCATAACAACCTCTTCACTGAATTTCGGCGGCACAGGAGCGTTGGGATAACTTGGTGTGTGCTCAACAAGAGAATAATTCACCTTCACTGCACGTGTACGTACTGCAGAAGTGCTACCGATGTCGCTGAGGGCGGTGATTTGACCGTTATTTACGCTGGAAGACTTATAAGTTGTCACGTTATTATTGTCCGTAATACCAATGACAAGACTCTTCAGATGTGCAGGATAAGAGATGTCTGCGGAAAGTTTTTGTCCGCCCTTCAGAGTTTCTTTGGTCAGATAGTAACCAATACCGTCCTCCAACGGATTGTTGGAGAAGACCATTACAGTGTAAGACTCATTGGCATCGCCAGGAATAACCAAATCGACATTTGCCTCGGAACTCATCTTCCAGTCCTGATCTTCAGGAATGTAGAATCCTAGAGTAGCCTGAGCATTGTCAAGAGCCTTCTGCTCTTCTTGTACCACGAAGTCAAAGTCGTGGGAGCAGGCTGTTGCTGCGAGACCAAGCACAATGGCAGCAGCTGATTTCATCAAATACTTACTCATAGTTTTTTAATAATTCAATAGCTATTTAGTTCTTTTAATTGCAATTCTGGGTGCAAAGATAGGGATTTTTCGAGATAATCCCGTATTTTATCTACAAAAAAAAGTTAAATCAATTAATTTGGTCTATAAAAAAGGTCCAAGACGCGATCTTGGACCTTTTGTGGACCAGCCAGGGCTTGAACCTGGGACCTCCAGATTATGAGTCTGTTGCTCTAACCAACTGAGCTACAAGTCCGATGAATTGGCGCTTTTCTGCGGAATTCGGGTGCAAAGGTACAATCTTTTTGGCAAATTTCCAAATGTTTTCCCGTTTTTTTACTACCTTTGCACCCGTGAAGACCGTGATTTTACACAAGACAACACGATTCGAGGGTAGCTATGCGGCTACCATCGGCTGTTTCGATGGCGTACATCTGGGACACCAGCTGCTCCTGAGGACGATGCTTCGTGAGGCGGAATCCCGGGGGCTGGTATCGATGGTAATCACTTTCGACCGTCAGCCCCGTGAGGTGTTCGATCCGGACTTCCGGCCACAGCTGTTGTCAACGCCCGAAGAGAAGGAACAGTTGCTGAGGCAGATGGGCATCGATACCTTGGTGGTGCTGCCCTTCACCCGCAAACTGGCTTCGCTTTCCGCCCGTGAGTTTATGCAACAGGTGCTGAAGGACCAACTTCATGTCAATGTACTCGTAGCCGGTTACGACAATCGCTTCGGACGAGACCGTCGTGAGGGCTTTGAGGATTATGTGCGCTATGGTCGCGAACTGGACATCGATGTGATTCAGGGTGAGATGGAACGGCTTCCCGGTGAAGAGAAGGCGGTGAGTTCTTCTGTTATCCGACAGTTGCTGGAGGAAGGACAGGTAGAGCGGATGCCCGACTGTCTGACGCGTTTCTATGCACTCACGGGAACGATCGTGCCGGGCGAGCATATCGGACACGAGCTGGGTTTCCCGACGGCGAATCTTGAGGTCGACCACCCTCACAAACTGATCCCTGCGTCGGGGGTTTATGCGGTATGGGCGGAGGTAAATGGCGAACGAATGCCGGCGATGATGAATATTGGCATGCGTCCGACGTTCGACGGCACACACCAGACCCTCGAAGTACATATCCTACAGCCTGTGGGTGATATCTATGACCGGCAGCTCACGGTGACTTTCGTGGCGCGTCTGCGTTCCGAACGACGGTTTGACACCCGTGAGCAACTCGTGGCGCAGCTCGAAGAGGACAGAAGAAAGACAGTTAGACTGTTAGAAAGATAGACATATTAAAAAAGGGAAAAATGAAGCAGGCAATATTATATGTTCTGGTTTTTGTAGGCATTCAGTTTCTGGCAGGTGGTATCGTGCAGGGGGGGTATATCTTTTTCAAAGGTGCGGGTACTCCTGTCGATACGATGGGACTGATTATCACGACGGCGTTGGCTGATGTGGTCACCCTGTTGGTGTTCCTGCTGCTCCATTGGGCCGAGGTGTCGAGACATTGGGTGAGGACGCGTCCCTGGATGGTGCTCTTCTGGTGTTGTCTGGCGGCTTTCGGCGCCATCATCCCTTCCAGTTTCTTTCAGGAACTGCTGCCCGAACTTCCGAATAAGGCTGACGTGGAGTTCGACATGCTCATGAGTAGCCGACTGGGTTATTTCGTGATTGCCCTGGGTGCGCCGTTGGTTGAGGAACTGGTGTTCCGTGGCGCCATCCTCCGTGCACTGCTCCGTTGGAAGAGCAATCCCTGGGTGGGCATCGTCATTTCTGCCGTACTGTTTGCAGGCTCACACATGAATCCTGCACAGATGCCGCATGCCCTGTTGATCGGTGTGCTGTTGGGTTGGATGTATTATCGTACGGACAGCATCGTGCCAGGTGTGGTGTATCACTGGGTGAACAACACGATAGCTTATGTGCTCTATCAGTTCTATCCGAGTCAGGACATAGAACTGATCGACCTGTTCAAGGGCAGTCAGAGTTCGGTGCTGATGGCAGTGGCTTTTTCGCTGTGCATCTTTATTCCCGCAGTCCTTCAACTGAATCTTCGGATGAAGAAGTGAGAAATGAAGTGGGCTGCCCGGCATCCCGGTGCAGCCCAGTCTTCTTCGTTAGTATGTTATGAAAAATTTGAGAGAACTGAAACTTCACAGTTTCATTTTAGTGTTTTAATTAATTGTTATATAGAGAAAGCATAGAAATTATTCCTTTGTTATTCGACGAACTGCGGATGCTCCTGTTTGGGAGCCAACGCACTGTCGCCGAGGTTCTCCGCCTGAACGGGATTCAGCAGGTTCACAGAGTCGGCCACCTGTTGCTCACGGAACTTGGCATACTCGTCTTTCGGGTCGTCCCAGCCGTAGTTCCAGGGTGCCTGGGCGGCATTGCCCAGCGTCAGGACGATGGCCACGATGGCAGCAGCCTTGAAGAGGGGCGTCAGCCGACTGATCATTGTGACGGTCTTGGCTTTTGGCTCACCCTCACCGATCATCTCGAGAATACGGGTGTCGAAGTCGTCACCGAGGGGTTCCTCTTTCTCGTAGGTGAAGAGGGCTTTGTATTTCTGGAGATGCTCAGGGATGTCCTGCTGGCTGAAGAAACTGCGGAGGATATTCTCTTCCTGCAGGGTGGTCTCACCTTGCCAGTAGCGCTCCAGTAATTGTTCGATGTACTTATAGTCCATAATTCTCTGTTTCTAAAAATCTTTGCTTGATGGTCTGGCGGGCACGGAAGATATTTACTTTTACCTGTTCCTCGCTGATGGCCAGTATCTCTGCTATTTCCTTGTAACTCTTGCCTTCGAAGTCGCGCAACTGCATGACGCTTCGCTGTTTCTCCGGCAGGGTGTTGATGAGGCGGCGTATCAGCAGGATCTTATCGCGCTGTTCGGCCTGTTCCTCAGGGTTCGACGCGTAACTCCGGTCTGGCGCGTCGTGCTCATCGTTCAGACTCTGGTTCTGGTTCTCTGCCTTTTTCACCTTGTCGAGTGAGATATTCCGGCAGATGGTCAGGCAGAAGGCTTCGATGGATTCTATCTCGTCCCAATGGTCTCGCCTGTTCCAGACCTTGATCATCGTTTCCTGTACGACATCCTCCGCCTCCGCATGGTTGAGAGTGATACGGAGGGCAAGCCGGAAGAGTTCATTCTTTAACGGCAGTACGTCGTTCCGGAAACTGATCTTTTTCATCCTCTCTAATAGTAATGACGATTGAAAACGGGAAAAGTTACAATAAAAGGCGAAAATTTTCGCCTTTTATTGAATGATTGTGCCGCTGTGGCCGTCGAGGGCGGTGGCGAGGGTGATGATGACCCGCGAGACACCCGCGTCGATAGCCGCGAGGGCATTCTCGATCTTGGGTAACATCCCACCGCTGATGGTACCGTCGTCTTTATATTTCATAAAGTCCGCGCGCGTGATCGTGGGAATGACAGAGTCATCGTCGTCGGGGTTGCGCAATACACCTTTCTTCTCAAAGCTGAAGATCAGGGTCACGTCGTAGTAGGGCGCCAGGGCCTTGGCGGTCTCCGAAGCGATGGTGTCGGCATTGGTATTGAGGATATGGCCTTGTCCGTCATGTGTCAGCGGGGCCATCACGGGGGTGATGCCTTCTTCGATAAGCTTGCTGAGCATCTCGCCGTCGGCTTTGTCGACATCACCCACGAAACCGAAGTCGATACCGTCTTTCAACGGGCGCTTATGACTGCGGATGACATTCATGTCGGCACCCGTCAGACCGAGGGCGTTGACACCGTTGGCCTGCAGACGGGCCACGAGGTTCTTGTTCACCAGTCCGCCGTAGACCATCGTCACCACACTGAGCATCTCTGCATCGGTGATCCTGCGGCCACCCACCATCTTCGACTCGATGCCGAGGGATTCTGCCACCTTCGTGGCCTTACGTCCTCCACCGTGTACCAAGACTTTCTTGCCTTCGATGGCGCTGAAGTCCTTCAACAACTGCGTGAGCTGAGCCTCGTCCTCCACGACGGCTCCACCCACCTTTACGATCGTCAGCTTCTCTTTCATGCGGTAGCAAATTATTCACTATTCACTATTCACTTTTCACTCTTTATTCCAGATAGGTATATCCATACAGCCCAGAGCGATAGTTCGACAGAAACTCCTTACCCTCTTCGAGGGTGATCTTACCCTGTTTCACACTCTTGGCCACCCAGACTTCCAACTGGCGCACCAGTTTCTTGGGGTCGTACTGCACGTAGTCGAGCACCTCGGCCACGGTCTCACCGTCGATGATCTGGTCGATGTGATAGCTGCCGTCCTTCTCGGAGATATGTACGGCATTGGTGTCACCGAAGAGGTTGTGCATATCACCCAGGATCTCCTGATAGGCACCTACGAGGAACACACCGAGGTAATAGGGCTCGTTCTTGCGGAGGGCGTGGACGGGCAGCGAGTGGGAGTTATGTCGGTTGGTGACGAAGTTGGCAATCTTACCGTCACTGTCGCAGGTGATATCCTGGATGGTGGCGTTACGTGTCGGACGTTCGTCAAGCCGTTGGATAGGCATGATGGGGAAGAGCTGGTCGATGGCCCAACAGTCGGGCAGGCTCTGGAACAGCGAGAAGTTGCAGAAATACTTATCGGCCAACAGCTTGTCGATGTTCATCAGCTCCTCGGGGATATGTTTCAGACTCTTCGTCAGGATATTGATCTCATGACAGACGCTCCAGTACATCGCCTCGATCTCTGCACGCGTCTTCAGGTCTACGATACCGTGCGAGAAGAGGTCGAGCACTTCCTCGCGGATCTGTTCGGCATCGTGCCAGTCCTCGAGCACGTTACGGGGCGAGAGGTTGTCCCAGATCTCATAGAGGTCCTTCACCAGCTGGTGCGAGTTCTCATCGGGCTCATATTCCTCGGGCATCTCGGGCAGTGAGGCGGTCTCCAGCACGTCGATCACCAGCACAGAGTGGTGCGCGGCCAGCGAACGGCCACTCTCCGTGATGATGTTGGGGTGGGGCAGGTCGTTCTTGTTGGCAGCATCCACGAAGGTGTAGATACAATCGTTCACATACTCCTGGATAGAGTAGTTCACCGAGCTCTCGCTCGACGGAGAACGGGTGCCGTCATAGTCGACGCCCAGACCACCACCGCAGTCCACGAAGTCGACGTTATAACCCATCTTATGCAGTTGGATATAGAACTGCGATGCCTCGCGGAGGGCCGTCTGGATACGACGGATCTTCGTGATCTGTGAACCGATATGGAAATGGATGAGTCGCAGACAGTCGCGCATGTCTTTCTTGTCCAACAGGTCCAGTGCTTCCAGCAGTTCTGCACTCGTCAGTCCGAACTTCGAGGCGTCGCCGCCGCTCTCCTCCCATTTGCCGGAGCCGCTGGAGGCCAGTTTGATGCGGATACCGATATTCGGACGGATACCCATCTTCTTGGCTACTTTCGCGATGATGTCGAGCTCGTTGAGTTTCTCCACGACGATGAAGATACGCTTACCCATCTTCTGGGCCAGCAGGGCCAGCTCGATATAGCTCTGGTCCTTGTAGCCGTTGCAGACGATAATCGAGTCGCTCTGACACTGCACGGCAATGACGGCGTGCAACTCGGGCTTGGAACCGGCCTCGACACCGAGGTTGAACTTCTTACCGTGGGAGATGATCTCCTCGACGACGGGTTGTATCTGGTTCACCTTGATGGGATAGACCACGTAGTTCTCACCTTTGTAGTCGTATTCTTCGGCAGCTTTCTTGAAACAGCTCCACGTCTTCTCGATACGGTTGTCAAGGATGTCGGGGAAGCGGAGCAGCACGGGTGGCGTCACATCGCGCAGCGCCAGTTCGTCCATCACTTCGCGCAGGTCGATCTGCGTGTTGTTCTTACAAGGGGTGACATACACGTCGCCTTGTTCGTTGATGCCGAAGTAGGAAGTTCCCCAACCGTTGATGTTGTAGAGTTCCTTCGAGTCTTCAATTGTCCATTTCTTCATTGTTGGAAACAGGGATAAAAGGGTTAGAGGTTGAGTAGGGCGCGCAGTTGTTCTACGCTCTTGTGTATCTTGGAATAGTCGTCCATCAGACTGACGTCGAGGGAGTAACGGGCTTTCGTATAGAAGGGTTCACGCTTCTCCAACTGTTCGCGGATGAAGACGATGAGTTCCTCCTGCGATTTGCCACGCAGCAGCGGACGGTCGTTCTTGCTCATCGCCAGATGCTTGTAGAGCACTTCGGGGTCGGCCTTCAGATAGACCACCGGTGCCTGCTGGTTCATATAGTCGATATTATCGAAGAAACAGGGTGTGCCGCCACCGCAGCTGATGATGACATCCTCGAATTCGGCCACTTCGTGCAGCATGCTCCGTTCGATCTGACGGAAACCCTCCTCGCCGCGTTCCTCGAAGATCTGACCGATGGTCTTACGCATCCGGCTGGTGATGTACCAGTCGAGGTCGTAGAAGGTGACACCGAGTTCCTTGGCGAGGGCCTTGCCGACGGTGGTCTTCCCTGCACCCATATAGCCGATGAGGATGATGCGGATCATGCGCCTTTCTTCACGGGGGTCGACTCAATAATCTTCATACACTCCTCGTAGGTCAGGTCGGCCACCTTCTCGTGCAGTGACTTGGGCAGACGGTAGTTCTTGCCGTCATAGGAGAGATAGGGTCCGTAACGGCCGTTGAGGACCTCCAGCTTCAGGTCTTCCGTGAAGAACTTCAGGTGCTTCTTGGTCTCCTGCTTGCGCTTCTCCTCGATGAGTTCGACGGCGCGCTCGAAGGTGATCGTCATGGGGTCGTCGTCTTTGGTCAGAGAGGTGTATTTCTTCTCGTGCAACACATAGGGACCGAACCGTCCGGCTCCGATGGTGACGGGGCTTCCCTCATACTCTCCGAGAGTGCGGGGCAGCTTGAACAGGTCGAGGGCTTCCTCGAGGGTGATAGTCTCCATGCTCTGTTCCTTGGGCAGCTGTGCAAACTGCGGCTTGCTCTGGTCTTCAGCGGTACCGATCTGTATCACAGGTCCGAAACGACCGATCTTCACAAAGACAGGACGCTTGGTCTTCGGGTCAACACCCAGTTGACGCTCGCCGGCCTTATGCTCTGCGCGGGCGTTCATAGTCTTCTCCACCGTCGGCTCGAAGCTCTTATAGAACGTCTTCAGCATCGACTGCCACTTCTCGTTGCCTTCAGCAATCTTATCGAAATCCTGCTCCACCTTGGCGGTGAAGTTGTAGTCCATAATTTCATTGAAGTTCTCCATCAGGAAGTCGTTCACCACCAAACCGATATCCGTTGGCAGCAACTTACCCTTGTCCGAACCGACCATCTCCTTACGTTTCTTCTGCGCAATCTGTTTGCCTCTCAGCACATCGACGGTGTAGAAGCGCTCCTCGCCTTTCTTGTCACCCTTCTGCACGTATTCACGCTGCTGGATGGTCGAGATGGTGGGGGCGTAGGTGGAAGGACGACCGATGCCCAGTTCCTCGAGCTTGTGAACGAGACTGGCCTCGGTATAGCGCTGCGGTCCCTGGGTGAAACGTTCCTGCGCCAGGATCTCACGACGGGTCAGTTCCTGACCTTTGGTGAGCGGCGGGAGGATGTGTGAGAACTCATCCTGCTGTTCCTCGTCGTCGATGGACTCACGATAAACCTTGATAAAACCGTCGAACTTCACCACCTCGCCCTGGGCGATAAACTGCTCCGACTGTGTGGAGATATTGATGTTGACCTGGGTCTTCTCAATCTCGGCATCGGCCATCTGACTGGCGATGGTACGTTTCCAGATCAGGTCGTAGAGCCGTCGCTCCTGAACCGTACCCTCAATCTCCGCCTTGTCCATATAGGTGGGACGGATGGCCTCGTGGGCCTCCTGGGCTCCTTTCGAACTGGTGTGGTACTGACGGGTCTTGCTGTATTCCTCACCGTAGAGACTGACAATCTCTTTCTTGCTGGCATTCAGACAGAGGCTGGAGAGGTTCACCGAGTCCGTACGCATATAGGTGATCTGTCCGTTTTCGTACAGGTGCTGGGCCACCATCATCGTCTGCGACACGGTGAAGCCCAACTTACGGGCGGCTTCCTGTTGCAGGGTGGAGGTGGTAAATGGGGGAGCGGGGGTACGCTTCAATGGCTTCTTGCTGATGCTCTCTACCGTGAAGGTGGCTTCCTTACACTTCTCCAGGAAGGCCTCTACCTCCTCGTGGGTCTTGAACTTCGTACCCAACTGGGCCTTGACCTCCGTGGCGGAACCGTCGGAATTGGTGATGGCGAAGATGCCGTTGACATTATAGAAGGTCTCACTCTTGAAGTCCTGGATCTCACGCTCCCGCTCTACGATGAGACGTACGGCCACACTCTGCACACGACCTGCCGAGAGGGCGGGCTTCACCTTACGCCAGAGCACGGGAGAGAGCTTGAAGCCTACCAGACGGTCGAGGATACGACGGGCCTGCTGGGCGTTCACCAGGTTCATGTCGATATGACGCGGATGCTCGATGGCCTCCAGGATGGCGGGTTTGGTGATCTCGTGGAAGACGATACGGTTGGTCTTGGCCTCGTCCAGTCCCAGCACCTCACACAGATGCCAGGAGATGGCTTCTCCCTCGCGGTCTTCATCGGATGCGAGCCAGACTTTCTCTGCCTTCTTCGCGTTCGACTTCAGTTCGCTGACGAGTCTCTTCTTGTCATCGGGGATTTCGTATTCCGGCTCAAGGGTATGGTCATCAATGCTGAGTTCTTTCTTCTTCAGGTCCCGGATATGACCGTAGCTCGACATGACCTTATAGTCGTTACCCAGGAACTTTTCTATTGTCTTCGCCTTGGCGGGAGACTCTACAATTACGAGGTTCTTTTGCATATTTTCGTGTCGTTATATTAACTTTGGGCTGCAAAAGTACGCAAAAAAGTTTCTCCCACCTTATTTATATAGAGGATTTTTGGTTTTATTAACACTTCCGCTGCAAGAAAGTGTGTACGGCCTGTCGGATGGAACGTAGTCCGAAGCGTTCCACATAGACCTCTCTCAAGGGGAGCCAGGTGGCCTCTGCGGCATCGTCAGCGGCCCGGGCGATGGTGTCGTCCTCCACATGACAGAGGAAGAACAGGTCGAGGGTGTGGATGTCCATCCCTGAGTATCGGTAGATGTTGGGCACGGAGAAGAGGTACGTCATGTCGCTGACGGTGAGACCGGTCTCTTCCTTGATCTCGCGCACCATACCCTGTTCGGCCGTCTCTTCATTGTCCACGAAACCGCCGGGAAGGTCGAGTGTGCCCTTCGCGGGGTCTTTGGCTCGGCGCACCACCAGCAGCTCGCCTTTGTTGTTCAGGATAAAGGCGGCGGTTGAGGCCCTGGGGTTCTGGTAGTACGTGAAACCACAGTCACTGCAGTGTCGGCTGAGTGCGTTGTGGATCTCGAAATTCTCACTGCCGCACTTCGGACAGAACTTAAATATTTCTAATGGATGCTCCTTCATGATTACCAATGGTCTGTTCGGAATGGGAAGAGCGGCAGATTCCCTCCGTTCTTCACGTTGCCGATCTGGAAGTTCTTAAAACAATAGCGTACGGCCACAGGCTTCTTCACCTGCGGACTCTTCACCATGATGGCCTCGTCCCAATAGCCGCCACCGGGTTGCCAGAAGTGACGGGCCTCGGCAGGATAAAAGACCTTGTCCTCTCCGGCGATCTCGAAACCTTCCATCTGCTCGAAGGGGGCGTCGCACCAGTAGTTGTCCTGCGTGTGGATCAGGATGGTGTCGCCTTTGACGGTCATATCCTTATACGACGAACTCTTATACTGGATGGTCTCAAAACCGTAGTCGCGGTTCAGCGCCGTGAAGGCGAGGCGTTCGCCTACGGGTTGCTTCTGGGTAGGATGGATCTGCGAGTATTCGTAGGGATAGACGAGGTCGTTGGTACAGACAAGACTGCTGTTGGGGATCACCTGTGCGGCCTTCCACTGCTGTTCACGGAGAAGGGCTCCGCTGATGGCGTCGACATTACCGTCGTCGTAGGCCCACGGGGCGATCTGCACGAAGTAGAAGGGGATCTCACCGAGTCCGAACTGACGCCTCCACTGCTCCACCAGGATCTTCAGCCGCTCGGAATACTGGTCACCGGGGTCGCCCACGTTCGAACAGCCCTGATAGTAGAGGATACCCTTCACGGTGTAGTTCAGGATGGGGTTGAAGGTGCCGTTGCCCCAGAGCAGGCTGCGGTGGTAGTCCCACTCGGCCCATTTCTTACAGATTTCCACAGAGTCCGTCGGGTCGGTGGTGTACTTCTGCAGATTCTCCTTCGTCAACCAGCTCTCCACGCGCGTACCTCCTTTATTAGCTTCAATGATTCCCACGGGGATGTCGAGGGTACGACTCAGCAGACGGGCGAAGAAATAACCGGTGGCCGAGAACTCGCCGACGGTCTTCGGCGAACACTGACGCCACTCGCACTGGGCGTCCTCCTGAGGCTCACTGCGCATCACGCTGGGGATCTTCACACTGCGCACACCCTTCGACTGGACGGCATCCAACACATGGTGGTTGTAGTCCTTCACGGGACACATGCCGAAGCCTTTCACCGGCATCTCCATGTTCGACTGACCGGCACAGACCCACACCTCACCGCTGACGACGTTGCGGACGGTCAGGGGCTCGCCGTCGTCGAAGGTGATCGTCAGGGCGTCATAACTGGCCTTGGGCGTCTTCACCTTCACGAGCCATTTGCCGTCGTTGCCGGCTTTCGCGCTGACGGTCTCGTCGCTCCACGAGGTAGTCACCTTCACCGTCTTACCGGCCTTGGCCCATCCCCACAGACGGACTTCGGTCTGCTGTTGTAACACCATGTTGTCGCCGATGATATGCGGCAGTCTCACCTTTGCCTCAAGACCGACGGCCAGCATCACCAATATCGCTGAAAATAAGATACGTTTCTTCATCTTTCCCGGATTTTTGCTGCAAAGATAATCATAATTTCTAATTTCTGATTCCTTATTCCTATTTTTTTCGTATCTTTGCAGCCATAATTTACAGAATCGTGTATGAAAAGTCTGAAATCACTCACAACCATGCTGTTGTTGACACTGTCAGTGGCGGCATTTGCACAGAAAGGAACGAAGATGGAGTTATGGTCTAAGGGAGCCCCCAACGATAACGGGGATGAGAAGGACAAGGCGGAACTGACGGTCTATCTGCCTGATGCCAAGAAGGCGACGGGACGCGCCATCGTCTGTCTGCCCGGCGGCGGCTATACCCATCTGGCCATGGACCACGAGGGCCATCAGTGGGCCACGTTCTTCAACAATCAGGGCATTGCCCTCATCGTGGTGAAGTACCGCATGCCGCACGGCAACCGTGAGATTCCCATCTCCGATGCCGAGGAGGCCATCAGGACGGTGCGCCGCAATGCCGTCGACTGGCATATCGACCGTAAGGACGTGGGCATCATGGGTTTCTCTGCCGGAGGACACCTGGCTTCTACCATCGCCACCCATGCCAAGGGCGAGGCGGCACCCAACTTCCAGATCCTCTTCTATCCGGTCATCACGATGGATCCGGCCTTCACCCACAAAGGCTCGCACGATGCGTTCCTGGGTACCGACCTCTCCAAGAAGGAACAGAAGAAACTGGAGTACGAATACAGCAACGACCTGCAGGTGAACCGCACCACCCCCCGGGCCTTTATCGCCCTGAGCGATGACGACCGTGCCGTGCCGGCGGCCAACGGCTTCAACTACTACAGCGAGTGCTACCGTCACGATGTGCCAGCCTCGTTGCATATCTATCCTACGGGCGGCCACGGCTGGGGCTACCGCGAGACGTTCGCCTTCCACTACCAAATGCTCTTCGAACTGAAGGCCTGGCTCGAAAGCTTTTAAGAAAAATGCTCTCCACATCGGAGAGCATTTTTCTTATAGAAGTTTTTTGATTTCTGTATCCAGATCCTTGATCTGTGCAGCGCGCTTCACGAGGTTGTTGTCGCGGTCGATCAGGAAGAAGTCAGGAACGGCCTGGATGTTGTACATCGAGATAATCTGCGACTGGATGCCGTTGGGATCGAGCACGCTGATCCAAGGCAGTGCGGCAGTCTGCTGCTTCCAGAAGTGCTCGTCGCTGTCGAGTGACACCTGGAACACCTCAAAGCCCTGTGCATGGTACTTGTTATAGAGCTCACGCAGCGTCAGGATACGTGCTGGCGACTCGTCCATGGCGAAGACGTGGAAGTCGAGGAGCACCACCTTACCCTTCAGATCCGTCAGATGACGCACCTGGCCTTTGTTGTCCGTGAGTTCGATGTCCAGCACACCGGCCTCCTGCACCCTGCTGGCTTCGATGGTCTGGTTCTCCTTGGCCTCTACGATACGCTGGTTCTTCATGCCCTCGATGGCGATGTTATGCAGGTTCTGTCCGCGTTCGGCGTGGGGGTAGTAGGTATCCCAGCTGGTGGCCACGGCGGCAAAGACCTTGATATCGTCCTTGTTGTTGCGGGGATTGAAGAGCAGCATGTCGCCCAGCGTCTGGAACAGCGCGAAATAGGCGTATGACTTGCCGGGAGTGGGGAAGATATACTTGGTCTTTACATCGCTCTTGTACTGTGTGATGATGGCCAGGAGGCTGTCGTTGGCCTCGTCGATGCTCAGCTGGTCGTTCTGGCTGATGGCGATGGCCCGCTCGCGGAGATCCATCAGCTGCAGGGTCAGCTCCTTGATCTTCTCACAGTTCTCGGAACCCTCCACCTCATATTTCGAGGCCATCTGTGGCCAGGAAGAGCGGAAGGTCACCGTCTCGGTAGAGTCGATGGCCACATTGATGATCTGGTCGGAGATCCTCAACCGGTAGAACTCCGGCGCATCGGGTGCTTCCTCGCTGAAGGAGAAGCTGCCGCTGTCGCCTAACTTCACGGAGTCGACGACATCGATGCCCTCCAGACCGACGTGCTCGAAGTAGAGCAGGGAGTCCTTGGCGTTCTCGATCTGTCCTGTGACATTGAACTTTTTATTGCCGCACGAGGCAATGACTGCTGCAGCCGCAAGTACGAGGGCTGCCCGACATATATGTTTCATATTCTTCTTATTTTTCGTTTTGCGGCTGCAAAGTTACTGCTTTTTTCATAAAAAACGAAAAATATTCCCGATTTCTTCGTTTAATTATATAATAATGTGTACCTTTGCGCAGTTTTTTGCGACTTCTACGTGAAAAGTCGCACAGATTTTTTTTATTTTTAGATGTTTTAAACAAGATGAACGTAATTACAAAGACCATTCAATTGGCTGATGGAAGGACCATCACCATTGAAACCGGGAAAGTGGCAAAACAGACCGATGGTGCTGTCATGCTGAAGATGAACAACACCGTGCTCCTGGCCACTGTTTGTGCCGCAAAAGATGCAGTTCCCGGAACCGATTTCATGCCGCTGCAGGTAGACTATCGTGAACAGTACAGTGCCGCCGGCCGTTTCCCCGGTGGATTCACCAAGCGCGAAGGCAAAGCCTCAGACAATGAAATCCTGACATCCCGACTGGTGGACCGTGTGCTCCGTCCGCTGTTCCCCAGCAACTATCACGCAGAAGTATTCGTAAATGTGATGCTGCTCAGCGCCGACGGTGTTGACCAGCCCGATGCCCTTGCCGGTTTCGCTGCCTCTGCAGCCCTGGCTTGCTCGGATATACCTTTCGAGTGCCCTATTTCGGAAGTCCGCATTGCACGTGTCAACGGTGAGTATGTCATCGATCCTACCTTCGAGCAGATGAAGGAGGCCGATATGGACATCATGGTTGGTGCCTCGGCTGAGAACATCATGATGGTGGAAGGTGAGATGAAGGAGGTCAGCGAGCAGGATCTGCTGGGTGCCCTCAAGGCTGCGATGGATGCCATCAAGCCCATGTGCGAACTCCAGGCTGAGCTCTCTAAGGAGCTGGGTAAGGACGTGAAGCGCGAGTACGACCACGAGGTGAATGATGAGGCCCTCCGCGAGCAGATGAACAAGGAGTGCTATCAGCCCGCTTACGATGTGACCAAGCAGGCTCTCGAGAAGCAGGAGCGTGCTGAGGCCTTCGAGAAGATTCTCGAGGACTTCAAGGAGAAATACTTTGAGGCTCATCCTGAGATCACTGCTGATTCAGAGATCTCTAAGGACGAGTACGAGGCTATGATGGAGCGTTACTATCACGATGTGGAGCGCGATGCCATGCGTCGTTGCATCCTTGATGAAGGTATCCGTCTCGATGGTCGTAAGACCACTGACATCCGTCCTATCTGGTGCGAGGTTTCACCTCTGCCCATGCCCCACGGAAGTGCCATCTTCACACGTGGTGAGACACAGTCTCTGAGCACCTGTACCCTTGGTACCAAGCTCGATGAGAAGCTCGTCGACGACGTCTTGGAGCACGGTTATCAGCGTTTCCTGCTGCACTATAATTTCCCACCGTTCTGTACGGGTGAGGCCAAGGCTCAGCGTGGCGTAGGCCGTCGTGAGATAGGTCACGGACATCTCGCTTGGCGTGGTCTGAAGGGTCAGATTCCTGAGGAATTCCCTTATACCGTACGTCTGGTCAGCCAGATCCTCGAGTCTAACGGTTCTTCTTCTATGGCAACCGTTTGTGCTGGTACCCTCGCCCTGATGGATGCTGGTGTTCCCATGAAGAAACCCGTTTCTGGTATCGCTATGGGTCTGATTAAGAATCCTGGTGAAGAGAAATATGCCGTTTTGAGCGATATCCTCGGCGATGAGGACCACCTGGGCGATATGGACTTCAAGACCACTGGTACAAAGGATGGTCTGACAGCCACTCAGATGGATATCAAGTGCGACGGTCTGTCGTTCGAGATCCTCGAGAAGGCCCTCATGCAGGCCAAGGCTGGTCGTGAGCACATTCTGAAGTGCCTCACCGACACCATCGCAGAGCCTCGTGCAGAGATGAAGCCTCAGGTACCACGTATCGAGGCCTTCGATATTCCCAAGGAGTTCATTGGTGCTGTCATTGGCCCTGGTGGCAAAATCATCCAGCAGATGCAGGAGGATACGGGTGCTACCATTACTATCGATGAGGCTGACGGCGTAGGCCACGTACAGGTGAGCGCTCCCAACAAGGAGAGCATCGATGCTGCTATTGCAAAGATCAAGGCCATCGTGGCTATTCCTGAGGTAGGCGAGATCTATGACGGTGTGGTTCGTTCAATTATGCCTTATGGTTGCTTTGTTGAGATCATGCCTGGTAAGGATGGTCTGCTCCATATCTCTGAGATCGACTGGAAGCGCCTCGAGACTGTCGAGGAGGCAGGCATCAAGGAGGGCGACCATATTCAGGTGAAACTCCTTGAGATCGATCCTAAGACTGGTAAGTATAAGCTCTCTCACCGTGTGCTGATCGAGAAGCCCGAGGGTTATGTAGAGCCCCAGCAGCGTCGTCGTGAGCGTCCTGAGCGTGGTGAGCGCGGTGATCGTCGTGACCGTCGCCCCGATCGTGGTGACCGTCGTGATCGTGGAGAGCGTCATGGTGATCGTCGTCCGCGTCCTGAGAACCAGGAACAACAGGAGGCTCCAAAGGAGAACCAAGAGCCGAAGGATTTCAGTGATTCACTCGATCACATGGATTTCTAAGATAGAAATTAACATAAAGAAGGCTGCATTTCTCGAAAATGCAGCCTTTTTTTAAAAAAGTCTCAAAAAAATTTGGTGGATTCAAAAATTCGACGTACCTTTGCACCCGCTTAACAGCAAAACCTGCTTCAGTAGCTCAGTTGGTTAGAGCACCTGACTGTTAATCAGGGGGTCGTTGGTTCAAGCCCATCCTGAAGCGCCTAAGTCCCAATCGCAAGGTTGGGACTTTTTTAATTAAGCAAGTGGAATGAGTAAAAAAGTCGAGATACACAGTTGTGCGGAACTGATGGATTATATCCAGCAGGTGGGTTTTCTGCCGTTGTTGGATAGTGGGATACGAGGTTATTCTGCTGAGGATGTGGTGGATGAGGATTGTCGCTACGTGGTGTTTGACGATGGTGGCTGGGACTGGCCACTGTGGAAGTGGAAGGGGCCGATTGTGACAGATGGCAACTGCGTGTATGGCAAGTTCTTTGCTGGCAAGGCGGGCTTCGTGAGCCGTGAGTGGTGGCCAGATCTGTGCAACTATCGTCGTAGTCAGCATCCTGCACCGCAAGAAGGTTCCATTGAGGAGGCGATTCTGTTTACCTTAGGTGATCAGGGTAGTCTGATTACACGTGAGCTGCGTGCAGCTTGTGGTTTCACAGGGCCGAAGATGCGTAGCCGTTTTGATGGTTATATCACGCGTTTGCAGATGGCTTGTCGCATCATCACTGAGGATTTTATCTATCCTCAAGACCGTCATGGTCGCGAATATGGCTGGGGCTGGTCTTTGCTCACCCTGCCAGAACAACTGCTTGGTCGTGAGGCCTGTCAGTGTTCTCGTACCCCTCAGGAGTCATTTGATCGTATGTTCACCCATCTCAAGCAACTCCTCCCTGAGGCTACCGACCGGCAAATTCAAAAACTGATAAAATAGCGAGTGAGTCAAAAAAAGAGTTAAAAAACATACAATAAGTATGGGCTCTCGATAATTCTGCGTACTTTTGCACCGATGAAAAAGCTGATTTCCATATTGTTAGTGTTCTTGCCAACCTTTGGTATGGCGCAGGGACAGAAAGACCATAACTTCGAGGTGGCTAAGCACCTTGATATATTTAATAATGTATATAAGAATCTCGACTTGCTTTATGTCGACACACTGAATCCGAAGGATGTGATTGGTACGGGTATCAACGCGATGCTGCGCCAGCTGGATCCCTATACGGAGTACTATGCGCAGGACGAGACGAAGAATCTGCGGATGATGCTCACGGGTAAGTATGCCGGCATTGGTGCCTTGATCCGCAAACATCAGAAACTGAACCGTGTGGTTATTGACGAGCCCTACGCTAATATGCCTGCTGCTGAGGCTGGTTTGCAGAAGGGTGATATCATCCTGAGCATCGACGACACGCTGATGACGGACAAAGAGGTGGGCTATGTGAGCAGTCATCTGCGAGGCGAGCCAGGCACCAGCTTCCTGTTGAAGGTGATGCGTCCCTCCACAGGTAAACTGATGAGTTTCAAGATTACTCGCAGAAACATCAAACTACCCGAGTTGCCTTATTACGGTATGCGCGAGGGCAACATCGGCTATATCAACTTCAACAGTTTTACCCAGGAAAGTGCCAAGGAGGTACGTCGTGCTTTTGTTGATTTGAAGAAACAAGGTGCCACCTCGCTCATCTTCGACCTTCGTAATAATGGCGGAGGCTCTGAGGCTGAGGCTGTTGACATCGTGAACCTCTGGGTGCCGAAGGGAATCACTGTGGTCGACAATCGTGGTAAGGTGAAGCAGGCCAGTCGTATTTATAAGACCCGTCTGGAGCCCACCGACACCGTGATGCCCATCGTGGTGCTGGTGAATGGTGAGACGGCCAGTGCCAGCGAGATTACCAGTGGCGCCTTGCAGGATCTGGACCGTGCAGTAATATTAGGTACGCGTACATATGGGAAGGGTCTCGTACAGATACCTATCGACCTGCCTTATAACACGAATATGAAGGTGACCACTTCGAAATACTACATCCCCAGTGGACGCTGTATCCAGGCCATCAACTACAAACAGGGCAGCACGGGCTATCGCGAGCATATTCCTGACTCACTGACGAAGGTATTTTATACAGCAGGAGGCCGTGAGGTGCGCGATGGTGGTGGTATCAAGCCCGATGTGGAGGTGAAGGCCGATACGATTCCTAACATCGCCTACTACCTCTCTGCCACAGGTCAGGATTCCACAGAAGTGATGTTCGACTATGTGGTCGACTATATTGCCAAGCATCCTACGATTGCCGAACCTGCTAAGTTCCATCTGACAGAGGCAGACTGGGAAGAATTCAAGGCTCGTGTCATCAAGAGCGGTTTTACTTATGACCCCGTCAGCCAGAAACAATTTGCAGAACTCGTTAAGACGGCTAAGTTTGAAGGCTATTACGATGAGGCCAAAGCGGCTTTCGATAATTTGGAACAGAAGTTGAACCACGATGTGGCCTTCGACTTGGAGAAACACAAGGCCGTGCTTTTGCAGATCCTGGAGAGTGACATCATTGCTGCCTATTATTATCAGGCTGGCGCCATCGAGGCAGGACTCAATTATGACAAGCAGTTGAAGGAGGCTGAGCGCTTGTTGAAGACCCCAGAGGAATACCAGAAACTGCTGGCTCCTCAGAAGCCCAAAGAGACCTCATCGCTGATCAAAATCGACAGGAAACCAATAGGAAATATCTCCCTGACACATAAGAAATTAGAAATATTTAGTGCATTATCGTAAAAAAGTCGCTAAATATTTGGTGAATTGGGAAAAAATGAGTAATTTTGCACCCGTTCAGTGGAATGAGAGACCCGCAAGGGCCTCTCTTTTTCATTATAATACACGTTTGATAGATGATTAATAAAGAAACGATTAAGACATTAGTGGAAGAGTGGTTGCAGGGCAACGACTACTTCCTGGTAGACATTATGTTTGGTTCAGACGACCGTATTGTGATTGAGATTGACCATGCTGACGGTGTCTGGATTGAGGACTGTGCAGCATTGAGCCGTTTCCTGCAGGAGCACCTTGGCGATGAGTTGGGTGACTATGAGTTGGAAGTGGGCAGTGCAGGCATTGGCCAGCCGTTTAAGGTGGAACAGCAGTACATCAACCATATCGGTGATGAACTCGAGGTGCTTGGTGCCGACGGTAAGAAGGTGCAGGGTATCCTGAAAGAGGTGAATGGTTGTGAGTTCGTACTGACCATCAAGGAGAAGCAGACGCAAGAAGGCAAGAAACGTCCCGTGATGGTAGACGTTGACAAGACTTACTCGATGGATGACGTGAAATACGCCAAGTATGTGTTGGCTTTCAAGTAATCGGAATAATCAGAAAAAATTAAATATAATGGCAACAAAAAAAGAAGTGAAAGGCCCCTCAATGATTGAGACCTTTCAGGAATTCAAAGAGACAAAGAACATTGACCGTACCACTTTGGTGAGTGTGCTGGAGGAAAGTTTCCGCAACGTCATCGCAAAGATCTATGGTTCGGATGAGAACTTTGACGTGATCGTCAACCCCGACAAGGGTGACTTTGAGATTCACCGTAACCGTATTGTAGTAGCAGACGGCGAGGTGGAGGATGAGAACAAGGAAATCGCTTTGAGCGAGGCCCAGAAGATTGAGCCTGACTACGAGATTGGCGAGGAGGTATCTGAAGAGGTGAACTTCCAGAAGTTTGGACGTCGTGCCATCCTGAACCTCCGTCAGACGCTGGCTTCGAAAATTCTTGAGCTGGAGCACGACTCTCTGTATCAGAAGTACAAGGACCGTGTGGGTCAGGTGGTTAGCGGTGAGGTTTACCAGATTTGGAAGCGTGAGGTGCTGCTGATCGACGATGAGGGCAATGAGCTCCATCTTCCGAAAGGTGAGCAGATTCCCAACGACAACTACCACAAGGGTGAGACCGTTCGTGCCATCGTGAAGGAAGTGCAGAACGAGAACAACAATCCCCGTATCATCCTCTCGCGTACCTCTCCTATCTTCTTGGAGCGTCTGCTCGAGGCTGAGGTTCCTGAGATCAATGATGGTCTGATCACCATCCGTCGTGTGGCCCGTATGCCAGGCGATCGTGCCAAGGTGGCTGTGGAGAGTTACGACGAACGTATCGACCCTGTTGGCGCTTGTGTGGGTGTCAAGGGTAGCCGTGTACACGGTATCGTTCGTGAGCTTTGCAACGAGAATATCGATGTGATTAACTACTCCAGCAATGTGCAGCTGTTTATCACCCGTGCCCTGAGTCCTGCCAAGATTTCCAGCATCACTATCGATCAGGAGAACCACAAGGCTGAGGTTTATCTGCAGCCTGAGGAGGTATCTCTGGCCATCGGTCGTGGAGGTATGAATATCAAACTCGCCTCAATGCTCACAGAGTACACCATTGATGTATTCCGTGTGGTTAGCGAGAACGAGGCTGACGAGGATATCTATCTGGATGAGTTCGCAGATGAAATCGACCAGTGGGTGATTGATTCTATCAAGGCCATCGGTCTGGATACTGCTAAGTCCGTGCTCAACGCTCCCCGTGAGATGCTCATTGAAAAGGCTGACCTCGAGGAGGAGACCGTCGATCACGTGATTGAGGTACTGAAGTCCGAGTTCGAATAAATTGTAAATTGTAAATCGTCAAATTGTAAATTGATAGATGGGTGTTAGATTAAATAAAGTATTAACTGAGCTTAATATAGGTCTTCAAACGGCAGTTGATTACCTGAAGAATAAGAAGAGCCTGGGTGAGATCAAGGACGATGCCAACGTGAACACCAAGATCAGCGATGAGCAGTATCAAGCGCTCGTCAAGGAGTTCAGTCGTGATAAGGACGTGAAGAAACAGGCCAATATGATTTTCCCCAAGAAGGAGAAAAAGGATAAGCCGAAACCCAAGGAGTCGGTGACGGCAGAGGTGAAGTCAGAACCTCGCCAGTCGTTTACGCCCTTAGGCAAGATCGACCTTGATAGCCTCAATGGCAAGAAGCCTGCTGGCAAGCCGGCTGCTGAGCCTGTCAAAGAGGAGAAGCCTGCACCAAAAGTGGTTGCTGCCGAAAAGCCACAGGCAGGCGATGTTACATCGGAAAAGAGCCCGGTGAAAGAGGAGGTCAAGAAAGAAGAAGTAAAGGTTGCTGAGCCCAAACCAGAAATCAAGCCAGAGCCTGTGGCAGAGGTAAAGCCAGAGACTCTAGAGCCTGAGGAAGAGGCCGATAAGGCCCCCGAGGTTTATAAACTGAAGACAGAACAGAAGGCTGTGCCCAATCTGAATGTCGTTGGTAAGATCGACCTCGACTCACTGAACCAGAGCACGCGTCCGAAGAAGAAATCTAAGGAAGAGCGCAAGAAGGAGCGTGAGGAGAAGCAGGCCCAGTTGCACGGTGGACCCAATGGCGAGAAGAAGAAGCGTGAGCGTATCCGTGGTGGAAAAGAGCGCGTGGACATTGAGGCTGCTGCCAATCAGGACAATGGCAAGAACAACAAGAAGAACAACAAGAGCAAGGGAGGTAATCAGAACTTCCAGGATAGTGGTAACCAGCAGCAGGGTGGTAAGAATAAGAAAAAGAACCGTCCTGTGAAGCCCTTGGAGGTAGACGATGAGGCCGTAGCCCGTCAGGTGAAGGAGACCTTGGCCCGTCTGACCTCTAAGAACCAGAATAAGAAGGGTGCCAAGTATCGTCGTGAGAAGCGTGATGCTGTTGCTGAGCGTATGCAGGAGGAGATGGAGACACAGGCAGCTGAGAGCAAGGTGCTGAAGCTGACGGAGTTTGTGACTGTCTCTGAGCTCGCCACGATGATGAACGTGGGTGTGAACCAGGTCATTGGTACCTGTATGAGCATTGGCCTGATGGTGTCTATCAACCAGCGTCTCGATGCTGAGACCATCAACATCGTTGCTGATGAGTTTGGATTCACCACGGAATATGTGTCTGCAGAAGTGCAGAACGCCATTACTGAGGAGGAGGACGATGAGAACGATCTGATCTCTCGCGCTCCAATCGTGACGGTGATGGGACATGTCGACCATGGTAAGACCTCTTTGCTCGACCATATCCGCAATACCAATGTGATTGCTGGTGAGGCTGGTGGTATCACCCAGCACATCGGTGCTTACAACGTGACACTGAAAGATGGTCACAGCATCACTTTCCTTGATACCCCTGGTCACGAGGCCTTTACCGCCATGCGTGCCCGTGGTGCTCAGGTGACGGATATTGCCATCATCATCGTTGCTGCTGATGACTCTGTGATGCCTACCACCAAGGAGGCCATTGCCCATGCCCAGGCAGCTAACGTGCCGATGGTGTTCGCCATTAACAAGATTGATAAACCTGGTGCCAACCCTGATAAGATCCGTGAGGACCTGGCCAACATGAACTTGTTGGTGGAAGAGTGGGGTGGTAAGTACCAGTGTCAGGAGATCAGTGCCAAGAAAGGACAGGGTGTCTATGAACTGCTCGAAAAGGTGCTGCTCGAGGCTGAGATGCTTGACTTGAAGGCTAATCCTAACCGTAAGGCTACGGGTTCTATCATCGAGTCATCACTCGACAAGGGTCGTGGCTATGTCTCTACCGTCCTCGTGTCGAATGGTACACTGAAGATTGGTGATGTGGTGATTGCTGGTACGGCTTGGGGTCGTGTCAAGGCCATGTTCAACGAGCGTAACCAGCGCATCGAGAAGGCTGGTCCTGCTGAGCCGGCTATCATCCTTGGTTTGAATGGTGCACCTACCGCTGGTGACTCCTTCCATGTGATGGAAACAGAGCAGGAAGCCCGTGAAATCGCCAACAAGCGTATCCAGTTGCAGCGTGAGCAGAGCTTGCGTACCACTACCAAGCTTGGTCTCGACGAGTTGTCGCACCGTATTGCTCTGGGTGAGTTCCATGAGTTGAACATCATCGTGAAGGGTGATACTGACGGATCTATTGAGGCTCTCTCTGATTCGTTCATCAAGCTCTCTACTGAGAAGGTGCAGGTGAATGTCATCTCGAAGGCCGTAGGTCAGATTTCAGAGAACGATGTCATGTTGGCTTCAGCTTCTGAGGCTATCATCATCGGCTTCCAGGTGCGTCCTTCTGCTGATGCCCGTCGTGCTGCTGACCGTGAGGGTGTGGAGATTAACACTTATTCCATCATCTACGATGCTATCGACGATGTGAAGCAGACTATGCAGGGTATGCTCGACAAGGTGAAGAAGGAGATTGTCTCTGGTGAGATTGAAGTGAAACAAGTATTCAAGATTTCGAAAGTGGGTACTGTGGCTGGAGGTCTGGTGATTGACGGTAAGGTACACAACAAGGACAAGGCCCGTGTCATCCGTGATGGTATCGTGATTCATACAGCACCCATCGATGCCCTGAAGCGCTACAAGGACGATGCCAAGGAAGTGGCAACAGGCTTGGAGTGCGGTATCTCGCTGGTGAATTTCAACGATATTCAGGTTGGCGATATCATCGAGACCTTCACTGAGATTGAGGTAGAACAGAAACTGTAAGAATGTCGAAAAAGCGCAAACTACGTCCCTTCTATCGGCGACTGACACGACGCATTGGTATCGCGCAGCTCATCGTGATGGCCCTTGCTTCATGGCTGATCTATTTTGTGGCGGCAAATACCACCAAATTAGAGGAGTTTGAGGTGTACAAGGGCTTCTTGAAGGTGACCCAGAAAGACATTCGGCGAATCCTCTCTGATGTCCATGTGGGAACGCAAAACCATGTGCCGGAGATAGAGGAAAATCTCGACCATCCAGACAAGATGTATGATCTTATGGAACGGATGGTTGAGCTCAATCCTCATATCCGTAGCTGTGGACTTAGCTTTGTGGCCGACTACTATCCGCAGAAGGGACACTGGTTCTGTCCCTATGCGGTAAAGAGGGAGGATGGAACGATTGAGCGACGCACCATTGGCGATGCCCAGAACGACTACTTGAAGGCAGAGTGGTTTACGGAGGCGTTGAAGGCTGACAGCAGCTATTGGTCGGAACCCTTCTTCGAATCGAACGATACCATTGTTCCGTTGGTATCCTATATGATTCCTATCCACAATAAACAGGGAAAGACGGTGGCCATTCTCGGCGCTGACCTGTCGCTCACCTGGTTCAGTGGAAAACTGATGAGAGGACGGGGACTCGTAAATAGGGATACCATCAATGTCAAAGTCGACAAGAACAAGAAAAAGAATCATGATTACGAAGATGACGAGGACGGTTTTACGACTGTCAGAAATTTACAGGCACTGGGTTGTTATACTTTCGTCATCAATCACGATGGTACGTTTATTGCCCATCCTGACAGCTCTTATGCCATCAGGAATAATTATTTCAAGTTGGCCAAAGAGGCCAACGATACGATTGGCGAATATATAGGTCGTCAGATGGTGGCAGGAGAGGAGGGTATCTATTGTAATGAAGAAGGCGATGAGACCCATTTCGAATTTTTCGACGTGGAAGATATTGATGTCTATCTGGCTTACATGCCTATTGACCATACCGATTGGTCTGTTGGTCTTGTGGTGCCGAGAATCATGATCGATATTGTGGCGATCGTTTTTGGTGTCGTCTTCGTGATATTGATAGGCCTCGCATTGTTGGTGGTGCGTTTTGTCGGTAAGTTTGTCGCCAAGCGAGCCACACGTCCGTTGAGTCAGCTGGCAGAGTCTGCTAACGAGGTGGCAAAGGGTAATTTTAATGCACCTTTGCCCCAGCTGAAGCATTACGACGAGGTCCGACAGTTGCGCGATTCTTTCGAGGAGATGCAGCACGCACTCGGCCATTATATGGACGAACTGAAAGAGACCACTGCTTCGAAGGCAGCTATCGAGAACGAGCTGAAGGTGGCGCACGACATCCAGATGTCGATGTTGCCCAAGACCTTTCCTCCCTATCCTGAGCGCGACGATATCGATATCTACGGTTCGTTGACGCCTGCCAAGGATGTGGGTGGCGACCTCTTCGACTTCTTTATCCGCAATGAAAAGTTGTTCTTCTGCATTGGCGATGTGTCAGGAAAAGGTGTGCCTGCCTCCTTGGTGATGGCCGTCACACGTTCCTTATTCCGTAATATCGCTGCTCATGTGGCAGAGCCCGACGGGATTGTCATGACACTTAATGATGCCATGTCGGAAAACAACGATACGAATATGTTCGTCACACTCTTCGTGGGTGTGTTGGACCTCCAGACAGGCGTTTTGGAATACTGTAATGCCGGCCATAATTATGCGATGCTCATCGGACAGATGGTCAGTTCGATTCCTTGTGATCATAACCTGCCTGTGGGTGCCATGCCTGGTATGACCTTCACGAAGCAGCAACTGACCCTCGAGCCTCAGTCCACTATCTTCCTCTATACAGATGGTCTCAATGAGGCTGAGGACCCAGATCATATCTTGTTTGGCGTGGAGCGTATCATCCATATTGCAGAGAGGATGGTGAAAGAGGGTAAGAATGAGCCTACTACGCTGATCAACGAGATGATCGAGGGTGTTCACCGATTTGTCGACGATGCAGAGCAAAGCGACGATATGACCATTTTGGCTATCAAATATGGGAAAAGACGATAACAAACTTGTACGTCGTATCGCTGAACAGAAATACGAGTTCGGCTTCACGACGGATGTACATACAGAAATCATAGAAAAGGGGCTGAATGAAGACATCGTTCGGCTCATCTCTGCCAAGAAGGGGGAGCCCGAGTGGATGCTCGAGTTCCGCTTGAAGGCATTCCGTTACTGGAAGGAGCAGACGGAACCTAAATGGGGTCATGTGCATGTGCCTGAGATCGACTATCAGGCCATCAGCTATTATGCCGACCCGATGGCTAAGAAACCTGCTGGCGATGGCAAGATCGACCCTCAGGTTGAAAAGACCTTCGACAAGCTTGGCATTCCCCTCGAAGAGCGCTTGGCACTTTCAGGCAATACTGCAGTCGATGCCATTATGGACTCTGTCAGCGTGAAGACCACCTTCAAGGAGAAACTTCGCGAAAAGGGTGTCATCTTCTGTTCGATAGGTGATGCCATCAAGGAGCATCCTGACCTGGTACGCGAATATCTGGGATCTGTGGTGCCCTATAAGGATAATTTCTTCGCAGCGCTGAACTCAGCTGTGTTTAGTGATGGCTCGTTTGTCTACATCCCCAAGGGTGTGCGCTGTCCCATGGAACTCAGTTCGTATTTCCGCATCAATGCTCGTAATACTGGACAGTTTGAGCGCACGCTGATCATCGCTGATGATGATGCTTATGTGAGCTATCTCGAAGGTTGTACGGCCCCCATGCGCGATGAGAACCAGTTGCATGCGGCCATCGTTGAGATCATTGTCAAGGATAGAGCAGAGGTGAAATACTCCACCGTGCAGAACTGGTATCCTGGCGATGAAAACGGTAAGGGCGGCGTTTTAAACCTCGTCACAAAACGTGGCGATCTGCGTGGTGTCGACTCCAAGCTCTCGTGGACACAGGTAGAGACAGGTTCTGCCATCACTTGGAAGTATCCTTCATGTATCCTCAGAGGCGACAATTCTCAGGCAGAGTTCTATTCTGTGGCAGTGACCAATAATTATCAGGAGGCGGATACTGGTACGAAGATGATTCACATTGGTAAGAACACCAAGTCGACCATCATCTCGAAAGGTATCTCTGCTGGTCACTCACAGAACTCATATCGAGGATTGGTGCGTGCAGCGGCTACTGCTGACAATGCCCGTAACTATTCCTCGTGCGATTCGCTGCTCTTGGGCTCTGATTGTGGTGCCCACACCTTCCCCTATATGGATGTGCACAACGATACGGCCATCTTTGAGCATGAGGCTACCACCTCGAAGATCTCTGAAGACCAGCTCTTCTACTGCAACCAGCGTGGTATCCCCACAGAGCAGGCCGTTGGTCTCATCGTCAATGGCTATGCCAAGGAGGTGCTCCAGAAACTTCCCATGGAGTTTGCTGTCGAGGCCCAGAAACTATTATCAGTATCATTAGAAGGAACCGTAGGATAAAGATATGTTAGAAGTAATGAACTTACACGCCAAGATTGGCGAGAAAGAGATATTAAAAGGCATCGACCTTGTGATCAACGATGGCGAAACCCACGCCATCATGGGCCCCAACGGCTCTGGCAAATCTACCCTGAGTGCTGTGCTCGTGGGTAATCCGCTCTATGAGGTCACTGAGGGCGAGGCTTATTTCAATGGCAAGAATCTCTTGGAGATGAAACCTGAGGATCGTGCCCATGAAGGATTGTTTTTAAGTTTTCAGTATCCAGTGGAGATTCCTGGTGTCTCGATGACCAATTTCATGAAAGCAGCCATCAACGAGAAACGTAAGTATCAGGGTCTGGAGCCGATGAATGCCGCTGAGTTCCTGAAACTGCAACGTGAGAAGCGCAAGATTGTGGAACTCGACTCTAAACTTGCCAATCGTTCTGTCAACGAGGGCTTCAGCGGTGGTGAGAAGAAACGCAATGAGATCTTCCAGATGGCGATGCTGGAGCCGAAACTGAGCATCCTCGATGAGACGGACTCTGGTCTTGACGTCGATGCCATGCGTATTGTGGCTGAGGGTGTCAACAAACTCCAGACACCAGAGACATCGTGCATCGTCATCACCCACTATGACCGTCTGTTGGAGATGATCAAGCCTCAGTTTGTGCATGTGCTCTACAAAGGCCGTATCGTCAAGACGGGTGGTCCTGACCTTGCCAAGCAGATTCAGGAGCATGGCTATGATTGGATCAAAGAAGAGATAGGTGAAGAATGAACAGCGAACAACAATATATTGATCTCTATCAGCAGGCACGGGAGATGATTCTCTCTCATGCCCCAGAGGCGATGAACGCTGTGCGCGATGAGGCTTTCGAGGACTTCCGCAGACAGGGTTTCCCATCCAAGAAGGTGGAGCGCTATAAATACACTGATATCCAGAAGCTCTTCGCTCCTGACTATGGCGTGAACCTCAACCGTCTCGAGATACCTGTTGATCCTTACGAGGCTTTCCGTTGTGATGTGCCCAATCTGAGCACAAGCCTCTATTTCGTGGTCAACGATATGTTCTATCGCGATGATAAGCCTAAGGGTCATTTGCCTGAGGGTGTCATTGTGGGTTCATTGCGCGAAAATCCCCATTTCATCGAGAAATATTACGCTCGTTTGGCTAAGACATCCGACGATGCTATCACGGCCCTCAACACCATGCTGGCCCAAGATGGCATGCTGGTTTATGTCCCCAAGAACGTCAAAGTCGATCGTGCCATCCAGGTCATCAACATCCTGAAAGCCACCCCTCAGAATGCCCAGCGACAGGTGCCTGATCTCATGGTCAACCGTCGTGTTCTTATCATTCTCGAAGAGGGTGCAGAGATCAAGATGCTCTTCTGCGACCATGCTGCTGATGACCGTAACTTCCTCGCCACACAGGTCATCGAGGCCTACGTGGGGGAGAATGCTTCGCTCGATCTCTATTGTCTCGAGGAGACCCATTATAAGAATGTACGCGTGAGCAATGTCTATGTCGACCAGCAGGCCAACAGCCGTGTCAACCACAATGTCATCACCCTGCACAATGGTATCACCCGCAACAAACTCGACCTCACGCTCTCTGGCGAGGGTGCCGAGTGCGAGTGCTATGGCTGTGTGATAGCCGATAAGGAGCAGCACGTCGACAACAACACGCTCATTACCCATAAGGCAACGCATTGCACCTCGAACGAACTCTACAAATACGTGCTCGACGATAAGGCCACAGGTGCCTTTGCTGGTCGTGTGCTCGTGGAGCATGGGGCCCAGAAGACCACCTCGCAGATGACCAACCAGAACCTGACGGCCACCCGTGAGGCCCGTATGTACACCCAGCCCATGCTCGAGATCTATGCCGATGATGTGAAATGTGCCCACGGCTCTACCGTTGGCCAGCTCAACGATGCGGCCCTCTTCTACATGCGTCAGCGAGGCATTTCTCTCGACGAGGCCAAGCTCCTGCTGCAGAACGCCTTCATCAACGAGGTCATCGACCACATGCGTCTCGAACCCCTTCGCGACCGTCTCCACTATCTCGTCGAAAAGCGTTTCCGTGGCGAACTCAACAAATGCACAGGTTGTAAACTCTGTAAATAAACCATATGTCAGCAAAACTAAACTATCTCCTTGCCTTAACGATGCTGCTGCCCATGCTGGCGATGGCATCAACAGATTCTACGACTGTTTGTCCTGAAGTCAGGATCGAAGTCGAACAGTTGCCCGATATGAATATCCCCCGTGCTGGTCACGAAGTGTTCTGCGTGAATGGCGAACTGACGGTGGCTGGTGGTCATACCGATGGCTTTGTGCCCACACCAACGGCAGAATACTTGAAGGATGGTCAGTGGCACACCATTCCCATGACCTATACCCACGACAACGCCTTCTCTGTGGTGCTCACTTCTGGCAAGGTGATGCTGGGTGGAGGTAGCGAACAGCCTATTGGCATCGGACAGACCTATGTGACAGAGGTCTATGACCTTCTGACACACTCCTTCAATGGTTATTGCAGCATGCAGCGCAAAAGGGCGTGTGCCTCTGCCCTTGAACTCGACAGCGGACGTGTCGTCGTCGCAGGCAACTGGTATGCCAACGATGGTATCGAGTTGTTCGAAGACAAGTCTGATACCCGTGCTGATTATAATGGTAAGCGTCTCTTTACCTATATAAAAGATGTAGCGATACAACGCGCCTATCCCCTGATCTTTCGTACGGCCCCTGATGATGCCCTGATCCTTGGAGGTGTGGGTGTGAAGGGTGACTCCATTTGGACGTCTACAGCCTACAGTCTGAAGGGCGACTCTGTCACGATTCCCTTGTTAGAGGAATGGTGGCCATTAGGTACTGAAACGGCCCGTAGCGCTGATAGTTTCTTTGGCGATGCGTCTAAAAATCTCTATGCCTACCTGATGGCCGTTCAGAATCACGAAGGTCAGGTGGCGATAGCAAAGGTGGTCAATGGCGAGTTTGCGTTGTTGCCCACTACTTGTCCTGTGCCTATGCAGAGTCATGGCGAGGAAATCATCTATGCCTCAACCATCCTTGTTGACCAAAAGGCAGGAAAAGGTTATCTGCTGGGTCTTGGCAGAAGTTATTACAACGCCCCTGACAAACCAGCGCGATGGTATGTGCTGTCTATCGACTATACCAAGCAGCCTGCTGCCTTGACACTTTGTTATACAGACACTCTTCCAGAGCTCAATACCTACGCTGCCACACTCACCCCTGAGGGCAATCTGTTCATCGCAGGTGGTCTTTATCATGGCAGCAATTTCACACCGTCGAAGCGTGCGATTCTGCTGCGTGTGGGACAAGAACCAGCTACAACTACTGTTGCAGCAGAGAGCGATATCAATTTCAGACAGATTGCTATATGGGTGTTGGTAGCGCTGCTGTTCTTAGTCATTCTCGCCTACCTATTGATATATGCGAGGAAGCATCGACGCATTCCATCGTCTGTCGACACTGCTGTCCCTGTTTCTGATCTAGAGGTCACTGACGACTTGATGGACCGCATCTATCAGGTGATGGAGGCGCAGAAACTCTATCAGGACAGCAATCTGAAAGTTACAGACCTTGCTACTGCTCTGGGTACCAACCGTCGTGCCGTTTCCGACTGTATCAACTCCCAAAAGGGCTGCACGTTCACCCAGTTCATCAATGTCTATCGTGTGGAACATGCCAAGCGTGTCATGCGTCAGAATCCTGACAAGAAGGTGGCCGATATCTATCTGGAGTCTGGTTTCGCCAACGAAGGTTCCTTCTTCCGTACCTTCAAGGCCATCACGGGCATGACACCCAAGGAGTGGCTCAGCAAAGCATAAAAATCCCACTTTTCGAAGAAAATCGACTCACAAAACGCGTTTTGTGAGTCGATTGTGTTAAATTGTGAGTCGATGTTTCGAAATTTTTCCTATATTTGCAGCAGCTTATTATTAATTAAACTATTAACATTATGAAGAAAACTCTACTTTTATTTGTGTTTGCTCTTGTGGCAGCAACGGGCTATGCCAAAGAAGGCATGTGCGATTTCCTCCATTTAGTAGACGGTATTTATTATCAGTATATCGATGGTGCAGCCTATGTGTCGCGTGGTGCTCACTATGGCTATGAGGATGAGGTCATCTGGGAATACAACAACTACTCTGGTAGTCTGGTCATTCCTGAAAAGGTAGAAGGTTATACTGTTGTCGGCATCTTGAAAGCAGCGTTTGACCGTTGTGTCGACCTGACTTCTATCACCTTCCCTTCTACTATCAAGAGCATTGGCGAAGAAGCCTTTTATGGCCTTAGTGGTCTGACGGAGCTCACCATCCCCGCCACGATAGAGACCATCGGTGATGGTGCTTTCAAGTACTCTGGTGTGAAGAAGCTGACTATTGCTGATAGCGAAAAGCCGCTGAAGATGGGTAAGGGTGGTACTGGCAACGAGAGCATGTTCTCTTTTCAGAAGGTACCTGGTCTCGAAGAGATCTATATAGGAAGACCCATCGAGATTACCAGCGGAGACAAAGACCTATTCTATAGCTGCAACATCAAAAAGGTGACCCTTGGAAGCGCAGTCACTGAGATTGTTGACGGCTGGTTCTCTGGATGCACCCTGCTTCAGCAGTTCACTGCTACCGACAAGTTGAAGCGCATCGGATCTCGGTGCTTCAAGAATTGCAAATCTCTGGTAGACTTTACAGCCGATGGACTTGAAGAAATAGGAAATGAGGCTTTTACACAATGCGAAAAGCTCAGTAAAATTACATTGTCACCTAAGCTTACCACCATTGGCGAGGATGCCTTTTACGGTACAAGTTCGCTGACGGAATTGACCATCCCTGCCAGTGTTACTGAGATTGGCAATAGTGCCTTTGTTTATTCCGGTCTGAAAAAGCTCACCTTTGCTGACGGTGATAATATACTGAATATGGGTGGTAAAGGTAGCGAAAGTATGTTCTCATATAAAAAAGTAGAATCTCTGGAGGAGGTATATATCGGTAGGAATATAAAGCTTACTTCTGGTGACGGAGATTTGTTCTATTCACATCGAGGATTAAAGCGGGTATCATTTGGCGACGCTTGTACGGAGGTGCCTGATGGATGGTTCTCACAGTGTACAGGATTGGAAAAAGCCAATCTCGGACGAAACATCACTCGTATTGGCAAAAGAGCCTTTAAGAATTGTGATCAATTGATTTCTTGTTTAGGCTATGATAAAATAATATCTATCGATGACGAAGCTTTCGTCTCCTGTAAACTCATAACATATTGGGATTTAAGTAAATGGTCGGTGGAAACCATTGGTAAAGATGCATTTTATGGGAATGCAGCTTTGACTACACTCATACTCCCCGCCACGCTCAAGAGCATTGCTGACAATGCCTTCTACAGTTGCACGGCACTGAAGAGCATCACCTGTATGGCCGTCGTACCGCCTACTTGTGGCCAGAAAGTGTTCCGCTATCTTGACACCAAACAGTGTAATCTCTACGTGCCTGAAGGCTGTGTGGATGCCTACAAGGCCGCAGACACTTGGAAAGAATTCTTTAACATAGGGACAGGTGTCAATAGTATAGAGAACAAGGTGTCTGTTACTACTGATAGTTATTCCATCAATGGTCAGCGCACCAATAGCAACCATCGTGGCCTGACTATTCAGCGTACCAACGATGGACAGACCCGCAAGGTCATCGTCCGCTGATATATCCAGAAAGTTATTTAATATTTCATTTAATACAAGTTAAGCGTATGAAAAGACCTAAGAAATTAATTAAGGCAATCTTTGCAGCCTTTGTCATGGCCTTGTTTGCACAACCCGTGCAGGCACAGGACAGAGTAGACGAGTTTGGCATTTTCGACCACATGTCGGTGGGCCTGACTCTGGGAACCACGGGCGTTGGTTTAGACCTCGCAG
>JAEEGJ010004823.1_pt1 | contig 44241 bp, 40 predicted proteins | sample 8958761 | NCBI WGS metagenome assembly JAEEGJ01 (sample SAMN16246546, study PRJNA631951) | gut metagenome | biome: gut microbiome; feature: rumen; material: RS-attached | host: Bos | place: Iran: Karaj | collected 2018-10
AATGCCATTTTCGGAATACAGGGTAAAGAGGAGCCGGAGAAAAAGAAGGATTATGGAGCTGAGTTTAGAGAAACGTATAGCACGGTTTATTCTGACTTCGTAAACAGCAAAGCATTACTTGAATATATTTCTTCTGGTTCTATTAACAGGAGCAATCTTTTGAAGGAGTTTCATGGCTTAGAAATCAAATATGATAAGGAACAAGGAACAGAAGAAGGTCGTGTCTATAATAAACTGAATAATACTGCTCAACTGAAAGATGAGGAGATACAACCTTTACTGGAAAAGTTGATTGGCTTCATTAAATCAGATAAGTATAATCTCTACGACTTACTGTATATATACACGTTATTCCTAAAGTATAATTACTGGCACATTGGAGGTTTTGAAATCACTAAAGAGATTGACGAATTAGTCCTATCGTCGATGGAGCGTCAGAAAGAAAAGCATATATACAATTCCATGTTTGAATATAAGACGCCTATATGGGACAGCAGTGCTGAAAGCAAGAAGGAGCATGATATGTACAATGCTATAAAAAGTGTGGCTAGCAGGATAAACAGAGAGGCAAGAGTTGCTAATGAGGCAACAGAATGCAATCAGTTTATTGCTGTTGTTGAGGGAGGTGATGTAAATGAGTTAAGGAAGTACAGGATGGATGGGAATAACAGGATGTCGGTGAATGGAATGGATTGGGATAGAATAGGTAATCTTATTCTTACTGCACCAAATCCGATTGCCTGCGAACTTTGTGACTGCATCATCTTCTTAACACCGGATGCTGCCTTGGTATCTGTTACAGAGCAGGAAAGAATAAGAGAGAAGTTGATCCCGGTATTAGATGCATTTATGACGAAGCGGAATGGCGAACTAAGAGTAATAAATGTTACGTATCTGCTGAAGCATCTTAAGGAAGTTACGGGCATGATAAGTCGTTATCAGGTATAAAAGTAAGCGGGTTGGTAAGACAGAGTGGGCGCACGCCCTGGCGGGCGGACTCTCTGTGCGGGGAGCGGAAGGTTCTGTGGCGCGTAGCGACATTGTGCCTGAAGCGGGGATTATCGGCAAAACGAAAAAAAAGAATAAATACAAAATATGGTTTGGACATACATTATTATCGCAGTGCTGCTGCTGGCAGCGGAGTTGCTTTACTTTAAGATTGCAGACCGGTGCAACATCATCGACAAGCCCAACGAGCGGTCGAGTCATAGCACCATCGTGCTCAGGGGTGGCGGAGTGATATTTGCCATCTCGATGTTGGTGTGGTTCGGATGGCAATTGTTTCAAGATTCAAGTTTCAGGTTCCAAGAGTATTTGCCGTTCCTGATTGGACTCATTATGATCTGCACGGTGAGTTTCTGGGATGATGTGCACTCGCTGCCGGATTCGTTGAGGATGGTGGTGCAAATATTGAGCATCCTGCTGATGTTTTGGAGTATGGGGTTGTACACTGCTGCGGATAGTTGGCTGTGGACAGCGGTAATCGTTGTTGTGGCCTTGTTCTTCTGCGTTGGAGCCACGAACTTCATCAACTTTATGGATGGGATTAACGGAATAACTGCTGCTTATTCGTTTGCTATGTTGTTGCCTATTATGTTGATGAATCGTGGGCTAGGCTTCATTGAAGAATCCTATCTGATAGTTGCCATCCTTGGTATTATCGTATTCAGCATCTTTAATTTCCGACCCAAAGGGAAGGCGAAGTGCTTTGCTGGGGATGTGGGTAGCATCGGAATCGCCTTTATTATCTTGTTTGCATTGGGGCGGCTGATGCTGGTGACGAAGGATGTGACGTGGATTGTGTTCTTCCTGGTGTATGGGGTGGATGGCACGCTGACTATCTTCCACCGGATTATGCTGCATGAGAACTTGGGACAGGCTCACCGTAAGCATGCTTATCAATTGATGGCAAATGAGCTGAAGATGAGCCATGTCACTGTTTCATTGATTTACATGGGATTACAATTGGTCGTTTCGCTCGGATTCATATACCTAATTCCGAATACCATTGTGGCACATTGGATTTATCTAGTGACAGCTGCTTTGGTTTTGGCTGTGGCATATGTATTGTTTAAGATGAAGTACTATCATCTTCACGAAGAGTATTTGGCTTCGCTGAAGAAATAGGTCACACAGATATCACAGAAAACACAGTATTTTTAATTTGAACACGAATTGTACGAATTTCACGAATAGTATGACGATAACCCAAGAATTACTGGATAAACTGTTTGATGAGGCGAAGGGGAACCCTCGTCTAAGGACGAACCTTGACCTGAGAACATCTACAGAGGATGGCTCACAACGCATGCTGAATGCTATGCTGCCAGGAACGGAAGTGGCGATTCATCGGCACCCCATGAGTAATGAGAATGTGATACTCATTAAAGGTCGACTGGATGAGGTGCTGTATGAGGAAGTCGTTTCTGCTGATGGTAAGATTACACTGAAGGAGACAGAGCGCATACATCTGAACCCAGAAGAGGGTGTGTACGGTTGTCAGGTACCAAAAGGTGTGTGGCATACGGTAGAAGTGCTGGAACCTTCGGTTATCTATGAAGGTAAGGATAAGAAGTATGGTGAGGATGGGTCGGAGACGTACGCCTCGATGTGAGAAAAAGAAAAGGTATGAAGTAAGATGGTTGAGGGAAAAGTAACCTCAACCGTCATGAGGACAGTCAAGGTTACGAGTTAACAAGTTAACAATCTTACTTTTTTAAGTAGCGAATTACTTGATGGCGGTTTGTCCTTCGATTTCGACGACAGGATACGTGAATCCAGAAGTCTTTCCCGTTTGCTGTCTCAAGAATGAGCTGATCAAAGTCAGTGTTACGTTCCAGCCAGTCGAACCACTTGCGGGCGGTCTCCATATCGGTATGGCGCTTGTTGTCATCCCAAGCGGTGTAAGGTGTAACAGGCAGGCGGAGGTCAGCAGCTTCTCCGAGAGTGTGCTGGGAGGCATAGGCGCCACCAACCTTGACATTGAGTTGGTTGCAGCGGTAGCCGGAGCTGATCACAATGGGACCACCGACGAAACTGCGGAGGGGTTCGAGAACTTCCTTGCATAGCTGCTGCAACGTGGGGATGTACTGTGAAGGGACACGATTGTCGATGTCATACTTTTCTGCAGTGGCAGAACGTTCGAACTCAGAGAGCATGAAATGCTCGGATAAACGTAAATCTTTCATAAACATATAATTTTTTGTTACTCGATATTTTTTTTTCGAACACGAATTGCTCGAATTACACGAATAGTGGCGGAACTTCTTCGAACACGAATTGCTCGAATTACACGAATGGGTCGCCTGAAGGCTCAAAATCTGGCAAAAATCTATCTTGAAATCTGTCAAGAATTAGAGAATTCAGCCATCTTTGATGATCACGATGACCTTGTGGCCACGTTGGATGGATTTTCGGATGCGGTCGTAGAGGGTGTCGCAGATGTGGATACCGTCGATGGTGAGATGGCCGTGGGTGTATTCTCCTTTGGTAAATAGTCTGGTAATTACGATATTCATAATGGTTACGCGTTAACGAGTTAACAGGTAATACTACGCTTGGTTTCAAGATTCAGGATTCAGGATTCAAGTGACGTAAGTAAAAGTCGGTGAGACGGATGAATGGTGAGTGAGGGGTATGATTGGCGAAAGTTTGTTAAAAATGACAATTTTCGCGAATTATAATTTTGTTAAATTATTGTATTTGAGCGGGAAAAGGGTGAGGAAACTCAATGAGCTGAAAGATACAGGCGCGTAATTATGAGCCCCTTCAGAGTGTCGGCCTCCAGAAGAATGGAGTGTTAACTGTTAACGCGAAACTGGCGAAGGTTGAGGGATAAGGGTTGAGGGAGGTAAAAATTTAATATTATATAATAATATTAAACTTCTACTCTTAAAGGAAAAAAGCGCGCAAAAATGGCGGTTACGAGGTAACAGTTAACACTGCGAGAACGAAGGTCAACGCTGCGATTAAGCGAGAGGAGAACTAAGCTTGCTTAAGTTATCCCGAGCGTGAGCAGTGTCGACCGAAGGTCAACATTTTCCTTGGAGGCCCGGAATTTTGCGACCACGGGGAGGTAAATTTTGCAACCACGAGGAGAAACGTGAAATTTCTGAGGGAAGAAGGAGAAGACCCCCTCAGTCCCCCTGTTTAGGGGGAGGTTTACAGTTTACCGTTGATTATTGAAGTAAGATGTAAGATGGCTGAAGGCAGAGATGTAAAAAACTGAAAAAGCAAAAGAAAAATAGCTGAAATTGCAAGAAATAGAAATAAAAATTGTATCTTTGCAGCGGATTAATTCTGTATAGTTATGTATAAAAGTAGGGCAATACCGACACTGAGCGGTGAGAACGCTGAGTATTTCCGTGAAATACAGGTGCAGATGGAGCAGACTGACAGGAAAGAAAACTGGCAGTCTGTGGGCGAAGGTGTTCATACGATGATGAAGAAAGCCGGAACTGACGCATGGGCTATCTGAGCGAAAACTGTGCCTTTGCACCTTTAACGGAACAACTTCATAAGGCACTGACAGGGTTTGACTGTCAGCGTGAACCTGCTATACAAGATTTCTTCAGAAACGAAGCTATCCTAAACGCGAAAGAACTGATGAGCAAGTCGTATTGTTTCTACAAGAAAGATACGATGCAGGCAGTAGCGGCTTTTTGTGTCATCAATACCGATATTTCAGTAGACTTGATACCGAAGAGCACAAGGAACAAGTTGAATAGAAAAATACCGTATGCTAAACAGCGCGACCATTACCCCGCTGTATTGATAGGGCAAATAGCAGTCTTTGATGCTTTTGCAAAATATCATCTTGGAGACGAACTGATGGATAGCATCAAGTGGTGGTTGAGGAATGTTGCAAACCTAATAGCTGCAAGATACGTGGTAGTTGATGCTGTGAATAATGAGAAGGTGTTGCAGTTTTATGCCCGTAACCAGTTTTGGACGGTATTTAAAACTGAGGAGGACGAGCGTAAAGCTAATGAACTGGAAGATGGTCAGCCGTTGCTGACAAGGTTCATGATTTCGGATTTGAAATAGTTTAGGGAATAATACAAAATATAGGTTACATCGAAAGATGTGCCCCTTTTTGCGTTGCAAAATAATCAGGCTGATGGCTGATGGCTGATGGATAAAAGGAGCCACACAGAAATCACTGAAAGCACAGAAATACTTGGTTTCAAGTTTCAGGATTCAAGTTTCAGGTCTCACAGAAAGCACAGATAACACAGAAAGGATTCGAACACGAATGATTCAACGATAACCATAACGAAAACGTTAACTTTCTTTCGAACACGAATGACACGAATTGAACGAATCACTTATGGTTGACTTTCCCCTTCGGGCCGTCGTGCTAAACCTTCATGGTTCAGGGTTCAGGGTGAATGGTTCAAGGTTCAAAGTTCAAGGGTAAGGGTTAAAGAAGAATAAATGTTGTGAATGAATGCAATGAATTCGGGAGAAAGGCGTTATCTTTGCAAGAATAAAACATTGAATGATGAGTGCTGATCGGAATCATATAAAGGTTTTTGTCTCGTCAACCGTTTATGAGTTTGAGACCGAACTGAGCCGCGTGTTTGCACAGTTGGATGGATACGGGTATGATGTATGCATGTCGAAGGAAGGAACGGTGCCTATCGACAGCCGGTTGTCTAATCTGGTGAATTGTGTGAATGCAGTTGAGGAATGTCATATTTTCTTGGGAATCATAAGACCGCTGATAGGAACAGGTGTTCTTGAACGTGAAGGGCGGTCGATAACAGCACAAGAGTTCGATAGGGCTTTAGAGACAGGTATGCCAAGATTGGTGTTGGCAGATTATAGGGTAGAATTTGCCCACAAGTTCCTGAAATTGATGGGACAGGATTTGGGAGCTATCCCTAATTATAGGGAAAAAAGGAAGGAAAAAGAGGATGGGACGATTGAGATTGAGAAGAAACCTAATCTGCTGGTGCATGGCGAGTGTGTGGATGTATATAGGAAGGTGATACAGGACGATGTGATGCCTCCTGTTGGTAGGAAAGGAAATTGGGTACAGCCATTTAAGGATATTGATGATATCAGTCGTTTCATTGAGGCTCAATTCCAAGATGTAGAACGGATAAAGAAACGTATCTATGGAAAGTAGTTTTGTTAATGCATTGCTGAAGCAGCCACACTTGCCTTCTCCTGTGTTTTGCCTAAAAGAAGCGACGGTGGATATGATTGTGGAGAAAGTATGCGCATGCCTGAATGATTCGGGGGGCTGGATTGTAGTCGGTGTAGATGATAAGCATAAAAGTGTGGGCTTGTCAGATGAGTGTTTTGGTAGCAAGATACAAGAGGCCATCACAAATGGTGTCATGCCGCTTCCTCTAGTGTATGTGCAGGATGAAAAGTATGAGGGGAAGAATGTTGTTCTGGTTACTATTCCCAAGGGAACGCTTGCGCCATATACGTATAAGGGCAGGTACTATGTTCTTCAGGGGAACGAGGCAGTGGTGCCAACACAAGACTATATGGCTCAGTTGCTAAGGAACTCCACTGCAATACGTTCAGACTGGGAGCGTGTGAACAACTTGTATGCCAGCGAGGATGACCTGGATGCTGAGCTGATGATAGATGTATATAGCAAGGGTGTTTCGCTGGGGCGTCTGTCGAAGAACAACAACGGCCTTAGAGGACTGCTGTCCGAATTGCAGATGTTGAGAGCGAATGAAATTACCAATGGGACGGTGGCGCTGTTTGCACGTGATACAAGAAAGCTTTTGCCACAGTGCCGTTTGAGAATACAGGTGATGACTCGCGGCAAAGGGGCTGAAGAGTTTGATGACATTTCCTTTATGGAAGGCAATATTTTTAAGGTTCAGAAGCAGACAATCGATTATTTCAGGGAACGTTTGCCCAAGATAGCCTATTTTTTCAAAGACAAGACCGGAAGGTATGATAACTTTGCCTATCCGATTGACGTGTTGGACGAGGCAATATCGAACGCCCTCATTCATAGAGACTACACCGATATATCGGATGAGGTGGCGGTATTTGTGTATCGTGACAAATTGGAAATTATCAATTCCGGTTCACTGCCCCAAAAACTGGTAACGGGCAAGACCCGTGTTCACCCTCACGGTTCAGTCCTGCGGAATCCATTGATGGCTGAACTTTTTTACGTGGCAGGCGAGATGGAGAAAACCGGAAGGGGTATGTTTCTCATTTCCGACACGATGAGGGAAGCAGGACGGAAGTTGCCGGAATGGACATCGTCCAACGGCAAGACCACATTGACCATATACAACAGAAAAGAAAAGCGTGCCTTAAATGACCGTGTGGATTATTTCTTAACGCAGTGGGAAAAGGGTGCGTATTTTTCCAGGGCAGACTATGAGCGGGTATTTGAGGGAAAGCTGTCGAGAGGCACCGTCCAAAATGACTTGTTGCTGATGGTTGAACTTGGTTTTTCTGAGAAACACGGGAATGGCCCATCCACAAGATATAAATTGCTGTAAAAGTTGTTCGATACTGTTCGATAAAGTATTTAATGCGCTAAAAATTAGGCATCTGTAATTTTGTGCATTTTTAGTGTTTGTTCGATTATTGAACAAAACAATTCACGTAATAAAGCGTAATTATTAAATTTCAATCAAATACACTCCCTCAGCCGGTTTGGCTGAGGGCTAAATGCTATTGTAGATATTATGAATATACTTGTAACTGGATCTGCCGGGATGATTGGCGGATATGTGGTGAGGGGGCTGATGGAGAAGACCCCTTCAGTCCCCCTGTTTAGGGGGAAGTTTACAGTTTAGACCCCCTCAGTCCCCCTGTTTAGGGGGAGGTTTTATTGAAGTAAGATGAATGGTAAAAAGGCGTAGTCAACGAACGGTGGACGTGGTAACACTTAGGGACGTACTTGGAAGTCTTGACAACGCACATGGTGAATTGGTGTATGCCATGCTTTACCTGCACTATATTCAAACAGGTGTTTTTGAACAGATTGATGCTAGTAAAGCTAAGAAATACAGGAAGTTGTGCTTCTGCTTTTTCAAGATGACAGGGTGGAAGCTTCCTGTTCTTGCAGACTATACTTGCGTACTGCTGGCTGGGCTGGCAAGCAAAGAAATGGCTGAAACCAGAAGACATGCTTGCTACGACGAAGCAGAGAAGATGATATGGCGGCTGTCGATGAGGCATATCAGGAGAATACGGACAACGCCTATGGCTGATCTCCTCAACAAAATCTACTCACATCGTATCTCTGAAAATGATTTAGGTGGAACGAAAAGGGCACTGATGCCTGTCGTGAAAGAAACGGCCTGTCTGGTGGACACCAAAGAATATCATCTGGCCATCGGGAATTTCACCGTTTTGTTCCGGGTGCTGCACAAACTGTTCGTATGGTATCCTGAAATGTTTACAGAGGCGAGTCAAGATGTGGGTTGTGGTTTGAGGGATACGTTGAACATGACGAAGGAACTATTCTGCACGATGAGGGGCATTGACGGACTTCCTGCAGACATTGCAGAGGAGATGGATTGTGTAGCTGTTGTGAAGAATGCCCGTTACAATAACTTCTTCGGGGCCTGGGATAGCGCAGAATTCAGGGATATGGTATCGGGGAAACAGAAATAAGTATTATAGGATGACACAGGAAGAGAAGTGGAAGAAGAACTATGCGGAGGTGGTGGAGTATATGGACACGTACCATCGGAATCCGTCGAAGCATCGCGTGGAGGATCATCTGCTGTTGAACTGGATGAAGCACCAGCGGAAACTGATGAACAGGGGTGAACTGAAGCCTGACAGGGTGGAGATGTTCAAGCGACTGCTGGCAAAGAGTGAGAGCCTGAAGCGGGTGAACCAGTGGGAGGTGGCGGTAGAGGAAATCATGAAGAATGATGACCTCAGAAACTACCAGCAGGAGATGATCGACAGACTGGAAGAGGCGTGGAAGCAGTATCGGAGTGTGATGCTGCAAATGCCTACCGGGACAGGAAAGACGGTGCTGATGGCGGAGGTAATCAGAAGGAAGAAGTCTGATGGGATATTGATTGTGGCGCATAGAAGGGAGTTGCTGGACCAGATACGAGGAACGGTGAAGTACTTCGGGATAGACATGGAGAAGAACCATATTGTGGTGGAGAGCATTCAGAAATTGTCGAGAATCCTGGGGCACACAGATAGCACAAAAAGCACAGAAAGATTTTCGACCACGAATTGCTCGAATTACACGAATTTTGAACCAACGTTGGTGATAGATAGCACAAAAAACACAGATAATAAAAGGCACACAGATAACACAGATAGCACAGATAATAAAAGGCACACAGAAAGCATAGAAAGATTTTCGACCACGAATTGCACGAATTACACGAATTTTGAACCGTCGTTGGTGATTATTGACGAGGCGCATCATGCCTTGGCCAAGACGTACAGGATGCTGTGGGAGAGGTGGCCAAAGGCGAAGTTCCTGGGACTGACGGCGACACCGTGCAGACTGAACAACGAGGGATTCCTGGACTTGTTCCAGACACTGGTGCAGTCGCACACCATACAGGAGTTTATCCAAATGGGATGGCTCAGTGACTTCGACTATGTGACGGCAGAGCCGGATAATCCGATACTGAAGCAGGTGGGTAGTTTGAAGAAGCGTGGCGTGGATGGGGACTACCAGACGAAGGAAATGGCGATGGTGATGGACTGCGAGGAGTCGATAGAGAATCTGTATCAGGCATACAGAAAGTATGTGAACGGAAAGAAGGGTATCGTGTATGCCATTGACCGTGAGCATGCGCGGCATATCACGGAATACTATCAGAGGCAGGGAGTGAACTGCTGTTGGATAGAGGCCAAGACACCCACGGCAGAACGTGACCGACTGGTGCAGGAATACCGTGACGGACTGATTGACGTGGTGGTGAATGTGGACATTCTCTCGGAAGGGGCTGACTTCCCCGAAGTGGAGTTTATCCAGTTGGCGCGTCCTACGCTGTCGCTCTCGAAGTACCTGCAGCAGGTGGGGCGAGGAATGCGTATTGCAGAGGGCAAGGACAAGGTGGTGATTCTTGACCATGTGGGGATGTACCAGAGTTTCGGACTGCCCACGGAGGACTGGAACTGGCCGCTGATGTTCACAGGACAGATGGCTGGCAAGGCTGGAATGGGACGTGAGTGCCTGCTCTATGTAAGAGGTGACGGCTACGAAAAGGAACTGATCAACACCCACATGGTGAATATCAAGCGGAAGGATGAGGCACATCGGGGTCTTGAAATCTTCATGAAGGATGGTCTCTATGGCATCGCAAAGGATGGCAGGATGATTCATCAGCCTCTGTTTGAGCGCGTCAGAAGGGCTGACGACGGATATTTTGCCTATTGTACCTATCCCTATCTGGTGTGGAAGTGTCGTTCTACCATCATCGACCAGGACGGGCGTGACCTGGGACTGAGAATGTATGGCAACCTGGAGTGGGTGGAAGCATCCCTGCTGAAGGGGCAAGACATCAAAGGCGAGGAACTGTATTGGGACAGAAGATACAACCAATACTACCATGAGAAACCGATGTTTGTAAGGATTGGCGGCATCGAGATGACCAAACTGAGGGCCGGCTATGTGCTACGCAAGTATCCTACCCTGATTAAGCCGGCCAGCAAGAGGAAGATATACTATAACAGCCATATCATCTGGATGGGCGACTGGTTGATTTCAAAAGATGACTCTGCGGCTGAAGGCGACTATAGACCGCAAAGAATCTTGTCGTATGGCTATAAATCGTTCTACGTGAAGACAGCGACGACAGACCAGCCTGACGTGACCATTATTGACAAAGAGGGGCATCTCATTGGTCGCTGCTGGGCGGTGCCGGAAAGGGATGACCATCAATTTCCTGACTGGCAACAGACACCATTGACCAATGCAGAGACGGGGAAAGTGGGATTCGCTGACAAGTGAGGGAAGATGGATGATGGATGATGGATGAGGGCTGAGGGCTGTAATCCGGCCCATGACAGGCACCATTCCATCCTTTATTTACGGCCAGATTGCGTTAATCTTCCAAAATATGAAGGTTTTTACAAGCTTTTTTTGTAACTTTGCAGCGAAATTTCACATAAGTACGTATTTGTCATGGCAAGACCAATCAGAGAAGCCAATTGGCAACGTGTGGCCGATGGCATAGAGAATATACTTCGAGAAGCTGCTCCGCGCAAGGGGCAGGCTATTCTGTTTGGCTCCCGTGCCCGTGGCGATGCTCGCAGTGACAGCGACTGGGATGTGCTTATCCTGCTTGACAAAGACCGCATTACGCCCGCCGACATGGACGAGATTTCCTACCCAATTCGTGCCCTAGGATGGCAGATTGACGAGATGATCAACCCCATCATGTATACCACGAAGGAGTGGGATGCCAAAAGTTTTACGCCGTTCTATAAAAATGTAATGAAGGAAGGAGTCGCTTTATGAGTTTATCAGCAGAAGAACGCAGAGCCGTCGTTGAGTTCCGCATAGAAAAAGCCCTCCGTGCATACGAGCAAGCAAAGGGTGTTGTCGGTCTGAAGTATTGGGAGACCATAGCCAACCGGCTTTACTATGCCGCCTACAATGCGGTTTCGGCACTGCTCATCGCCAACGGCGACACAGCGCAGAGCCACAGCGGTGTCATCCATCTTTTCGGACAGCATTTCATCAAGACAGGTGTTTTCCCGGCTGAAACAGGACGGCTCTATCACAAACTGTTCACCATGCGTCAGACTGGCGATTACGATGACACTTACGGCCTCGTTGAAGAAGACGTAATGCCATACATAGAGCCTACTGGTGAATTGATAACTCAAGCTGCCGAGCTTGCCAAGCAATTGTTAGAAAGGTAAGCATTCGGGGACTATCTGAATGTAAACCTGCTGATAGTCAGCAATGGGAAAAATCCGTGAAATCCGTGAAATCCGTTGTTAGCTAAATAGGACGGCCGCTGTTTTTTTTGTGGCGAAAGTTTGGGCGATTGAAGAATTGTTGCTACCTTTGCGGCGGAATTTTCAGAAGAAGAAAAAAAAACGAGACTATGGGAATCATCATTGGAATAGACGTGGGCATATCCACCACGAAGATTGTGGGACTGCGCGAGGGTCGCGTGGTGTCTCCCATCCGCACTACCGCCGCCGACCAGGTGGCCTCGCTCTACGGAGCCTTCGGCAAGTATCTGCACGACAACCACATCAGCCTGCAGGACGTGGAGCAGGTGATGCTCACGGGCGTGGGCACCGCCTATGTCGACGAGGCCGTCTACGGCATTCCTACGCAGAAGGTGGACGAATTTATCGCCGACGGCCTGGGTGCCCGCTTCGAGAGCGGCCTGAGCAAGGCTATCGTGGTGTCGATGGGCACGGGGACGAGCTTCGTGCAGTGCGACGGCGACGACATCCGCCACATCGGCGGCATCGGCATCGGCGGCGGCACGCTGCAGGGCCTGGCCCGCGTGATGCTGAACACGCGCGATCCAAAGCAGATACAGAGTCTGGCGATGAGGGGCGACATCCGCAATATCAACCTGTGCATCGGCGACATCTCGACGCACCCGCTGCCCGGGCTGCCGATGGAGGCTACGGCCTCGCTCTTCTCGAAGGCGCAGTATAACGCGCGGCAGGAGGACATCGCCATTGGCCTCATCACAATGGTGCTGCAGACCATCGGCTCGGCAGCCATCCTCTCGTCGCTCAACTCGGGCATCAAGGACTTCGTGCTCATCGGCAACCTTACTCTCGTACCGCAATGCAAGGAGGTCTACCCGATGCTCGAGAAGCTATACGGTGTCCACTTCCACATACCGAGATATGCGGAGTTCTGCACCGCCATCGGCGCCGCACTCTATTATAAAGCATAAAAAAATCAGAATGCCTTTTTGTGCTGGTCGAACTTGTGGAGGAAGTAGTTGAAGGCTTCCAAGCCTACCAGCACCAGGAGCGTGCTGGCTACGGCCACCTTGTACATGCCACCGCCACAAGCCAGTCCGATGGCTGCCACGACCCATACGCCGGCGGCTGTGGTGAGTCCGCTCACCATGTTCTCCGTCTTACGGAAGATGATGGTGCCCGCACCGATAAAACCGATGCCGCTCACCACCTGCGATGCCACGCGCGACACATCCCACCGCTGCAGTTCGTTGTTCATCGAGTCGCTGAATCCGTAGGCCGACACAACCATAAACAATGCCGAGCCCATCGCCACGAGGAAGTGGGTGCGGAAGCCCGCCTCCTTGGAGCGGTATTCACGTTCGAGACCTATCAGCCCGCCTAGCAGGGCAGCCACAAATATGCGCAATATCAATTCGTATTCCATACGTCAAAAAGAAATAAGCTTTTACCTTGGAGACTGCAAAGATACGGTATTTTTTCCGAATCGCGTAAGAAAAAGATGTAAATCTAAACTTTTTAGTCAAAAAGACAGCGAATTAGATTTTTTTTCGTACCTTTGTCGGGCTTTAAACAAGGTCGGCCAACCGACGGTTCAACTGGAAACAAATACTTGGAAATATGTTTGGATTAGGAATGCAGGAGATTCTGGTCATTGCGCTCATCGTGCTGTTGCTGTTTGGGGGCAAGAAGATTCCCGAGCTGATGAAGGGACTGGGCAAGGGCGTGAAAAGCTTCAAGGACGGCATGAAGGAAGGGGACGAAGAACTGAAGAACTAAAGCCCCCACTTAAGAGACTATGGCCGAGATGACCTTCTGGGACCACCTGGACGAGTTGCGCTCGTCGCTCATCCGCATAGCTGTCGTGACAGCCGTGTGCGGCATCGCGGCTTTCGTGATGAAGGACGAGCTGTTTGCCATCGTGCTGGCCCCACGCAGCAGCGACTTCATCAGCTACAGGTTGATAGGCGCAGAGGCGTTCCGGCTGCACCTCATGAACACGGGACTGACGGAGCAGTTTATGATCCACATGCGCACGGCGCTCTATGCCGGACTGTTAGTAGCCTCGCCCTACGTGCTCTACGAGTTGTTCCGCTTTGTATCGCCCGCGCTCTATCAGAACGAGCGGCGCTATGCGGTATGGATAGTGGGCGCAGCCTATGTGATGTTCATCGTGGGCACACTGGTGAACTACCTCGTGGTGTTTCCGCTGACGGTGCGCTTCTTAGGCACCTATCAGGTGAGTCCCGACGTGGCCAACATGCTGACGCTGCAGTCGTATGTAGACACGCTCCTGGGCATGAGCCTGGTGATGGGCGTGGTGTTCGAGTTGCCTGTGGTGTGCGGGCTGATGGCACGCATGGGACTGCTCACCGACGAGTGGATGAGCACCTATCGCCGACACGCCGTAGTGGCCATCCTCATGGTGGCCGCCGTCATCACCCCAACCACCGACGTGTTTACGCTCTTCGCCGTAGCGCTGCCCCTCTACCTGCTCTACGAGGTGAGCATACAAATAGTAAGGATTACTAAACGGAAACAAATAACACAGACTTTATGACATTAAGGAAAATCAGGATTATTCTGGCCGCGGTGATGTGCTTAGGCATTACTTGGCTCTTCTTAGACTTCACGGGGACGGCCCATCATTTTCTGGGCTGGATGGCGAAGGTGCAGCTGCTGGAGGCTGTGCTGGCCGTCAATGTGGCGGTTGTCGCGGTCCTCGTGCTGCTGACGCTCGTCTTCGGGCGCATCTACTGCTCGGTTATCTGTCCGTTAGGCATCATGCAGGACCTCTTCGGATGGCTGGGCAAGCGGGCCAAGAAGAACCGCTACACCTACTCGAAAGCACTGTCTTTGCTCCGAGCCGCTGTGTTCACGGGATTCCTTATCCTGCTGGTGCTTGGCTCAGGCACCCTCGTCCAGCTGCTGGCCCCCTACTCTGCCTTCGGGCGCATCGCCACCAATCTGCTGCAACCCGTCTTTCAGGCTGGCAACAACGTGCTGGCCGCCATTGCCGAGCACTACGACAGCTACGCCTTCTACCACTCGGAGGTATGGCTGCGCTCAGGCATCTCGCTCGGCATTGCCGCAGTGACGCTGGCCGTGCTGGGCGTGCTGGCCTGGCGAAACGGCCGCACCTGGTGCAACACCATCTGTCCGGTGGGCACCGTGCTGAGCATCTTTGCCAAGTTCTCGTGGCTGAAGATTCGCTTCGACGAAGACCGATGCAAGAACTGCTCGCTGTGCACGAAGAACTGCAAGGCCTCGTGCATCGACTTCAAGAGCCATACGGTAGACTACACCCGCTGCGTGACCTGCGGCGACTGCATAGAGAGCTGCAGGCATGGCGCGCTGAGCTATGGGAGGAAACAGACCCAGGGGGAGGGTCTCTCCCGCCGGTCGTTCCTGCTCTCGTCAGCGCTGCTGGCGGGCACCGCTATGGCCCAGAAGAAAGACAAAATCATGGACGGCGGACTGGCCGACATCGAGGACAAGGTGGCCCCAGAGCGCCAGACACCCCTCACGCCCCCAGGCTCCCTGTCGGCCAAGAACATGGCCCAGCACTGCACAGGCTGCCAGCTGTGCATCTCGGAATGTCCGAACCAGGTGCTGCGCCCATCGAGCGACCTGATGCACCTGATGCAGCCCGTGATGAGCTACGAGCGCGGCTACTGCCGTCCGGAGTGTACCCGCTGTTCGGAGGTCTGTCCCGCCGGTGCCATCAAGCCCATCGCGCGCGAGGTGAAGGCATCGACGCAGATTGGCCATGCGGTATGGATCAAGAAGAACTGCATCCCGCTGACCGACGGCGTGTCGTGCGGCAACTGTGCACGCCACTGTCCGACGGGAGCCATCGAGATGGTACTCTCCGACCCCGACGACGAAGCCTCAGCCGCCATTCCCGTAGTCAACGAGGCCGTCTGCATTGGCTGTGGAGCCTGCGAGAATCTGTGTCCGGCCCGTCCCTTCTCGGCCATCTATGTCGAAGGACACGAAGTGCATAAGGAAATATAAAAAAAGAAAATACAGAATGAAACATCAAGATATATCACGCCGTTCGTTTCTGAAGATGCTGGGAGGTGGTGCGCTGACGACCGCTGCCGTGCTCACCGGATGCAAGTCGAAGACGGGGACGAAGGCCGCCAGTGAATACGCAAAGCAAGTGGAGCCGCCGACAGGCAAGATGACCTACCGCGTGAACCCGTTCACGAAGGACAAGGTGTCGCTGTTAGGCTACGGCATGATGCGCCTGCCGTCGAAGACGGAGAATCAGGACGACTACGACCAGGAGATGATCAACAAGCAGGTAGACTATGCCATCGAGCACGGCGTGAACTACTTCGATACCAGCCCCGTCTATTGTCAGGGCAAGTCGGAAGCCTGCACGGGCATCGCCCTGAGCCGCCACAAGCGCTCGGAATACTATGTGGCCACCAAGCTGTCGAACTTCAACCCCGCGCTGCAGACCCGCGAAGCCAGCATCGAGATGTACAGAAACTCGATGAAGCAGCTGCAGGTAGACTATATCGACTACTACCTGCTGCACGCGGTGGGCGGTGGTATGGGCGAGTTCAATGCCCGCTATGTGGACAACGGCATCATGGACTTCCTGCTGGAGGAACGCAAGGCCGGCCGCATCCGCAACCTCGGATTCTCGTTCCACGGCAGGAAGGAGGTCTTCGACAAGATACTGGCCATGCACAGCCAATACCATTGGGACTTCATACAGATAGAGCTGAACTATCTGGACTGGCACTTTGCCAACGAAATCAGCAAGGAAAATGTCGATGCCAGCTACCTCTATGCCGAAGTACACAAGCGGGGCATCCCGTCGGTCATCATGGAGCCGCTGTTAGGCGGACGACTGGCCAAGCTGCCCCAATTCCTGGTCACCGAGCTGAAACAGCGCGACCCGGAGCGCAGCGTAGCCTCATGGGCTTTCCGCTATGCCGGAACCCCCGAGGGCGTGCTCACCGTGCTGTCGGGCATGACCTATATGGAGCACCTGAAGGACAACCTGCTCTCCTACTGTCCGCTGAAGCCACTGACGCGCAACGAGCAGAAATATCTGGAGCAGCACGTGGCACAACGCATCGTGGGACTGCAGAACATCCCCTGCAACGACTGTAAATACTGCATGCCCTGCCCCTACGGCATCGACATCCCCGCCATCTTCGTACACTACAACAAGTGCAAGAACGAGGGCATGCTGCCCACCGATGCGGGCGACGAGAACTACCGCAAGCTGCGCCGCCAGTATCTGATAGGACTGGACCGCGCGGTGCCCAAGCTGCGACAGGCAGACCATTGCATACAATGTGGGCAATGTGAGCCCCACTGTCCGCAGAGCATCCGCATCCCGCGCGAGTTGAAGAAAATCAGCGACTATGTGGAGGCGCTGCGGCAGGGAACGCTGACGCACACGATGGAGGAGTAGAAGAAAGGCTGATGCTGCGGGCTACCACATAGGCTGTGGTCCATGCCGCCTGAAAGTTGAAGCCACCGGTGATGCCGTCGATGTCGAGCACCTCTCCGGCAAAATAGAGACGGGGCACATGACGGCTTTCGAGCGTGGACGCGTTGACAGCCTTGAGCGACACGCCGCCACAGGTGACAAACTCGTCCTTGAAGGCGGCCCGTCCCGCTACAGGATAGACATCATTGGTAAGGACGTTGACCAACCGGTTGACGTCCTTCTTGTTGAGCTCAGCCCAGCGCACCTGATGGCGGCTGCCTAACGACTTCTGCAACAGACAGGCCCAGAGCCGCTGTGGCAGCGAGAAAGGATTCCAGGTGGGCAGCTGCTTATGCGGTTCACGCGACATCATGGCCGCAAGCGACGAAAGCACCTCCTGCTCGGACAGCCGCACCCAGTTGACACGGATGGGCAGCTGATAGTGGTGCTCGGCCAGCAGGCGCGCCGCATAGCTGGAGAGTTTCAGGATGGCAGGGCCGCTCATGCCCCAATGCGTGATGAGCAAAGGTCCTTCACCTTGCATCTTCGTGCCCGGAATCAGCACAGAGGCCTCGACAACCAGTCCTTGCAGGGCTGTCAGCGTGCAGTCGGCAATGCTGAGCGTGAACAGCGAGGGCACGGGCGGCTCCAGCTCATGCCCTGCTGCCGAGAGCCACCGCAGCCCCTCGCCCTTGGGAGAACCGCCTGTGGTGACGGCCACGTAGTCATAGTCGTCCACCTCGTCCAACGACGTAATCTTCACCCCCGTCCGAATGGTGATCGCATAGCGGCGGGCAAGCGACAGGAAACAGTCGATGACGGCCTGCGAATCCTGAGCCTGCGGGAACACACACTCATCATCCTGAACCGTCAACGGCACTCCGTGATGCTCAAACCACCGGTAGGCATCCTCCGGCCCGAAGACGTTGAACAGGCGTTTCATCAGTCGATGGCCACGGGGATAGACTGCCGACAGGTCGCGCACGGAGCGAAACGTATTCGTGCAATTGCAGCGTCCGCCACCGCTGACGGCTACCTTTGCCAGCACACGCTGGCTGCGCTCGAAGATGGTAACCTGCATCCCGGGCATCATCTCCTTGAGGTTGACGGCCAGGAAGAATCCGGCTGCTCCTCCACCGATAATGGCTGTCCTAAGGGTTTTGTCATGTCTGTCTGCCATAGAATCCAATCATCAATCATGTGTTTCAGACTACAAAAATAGCAATAATCCCCGAAAAGTACAAGTGAAACGGCGGATAATGACAACCAGCAACACAAAAAAAGAGAAAAATTTCGCTTTTTTCTTTGTTTATTGCCCGATTTCCACTACCTTTGCATCTGATAAGTGTATCAAAGCGAAAAGAAAGTACAGAGAATATGATTAACAGAGAAATCATCAGGACCAAAGTTGTCCAGTTAACCTATGCCTACTATCAAAACGGTAGTAAAAACATAGACACGGCTGAGAAGGAGTTGATGTTCAGCCTGTCGAAAGCCTACGACCTGTATAACTATATGCTGGCGCTCATCGTGGCCATCACCCGTGAGTCGCGCCGCCATCTGGAGGTGGCAGAAGCCAGAGCCAAGCGTGAAGGCAGCGAGATGCCCTCGCGCAAGTTTGCCGACAACCGCTTCGCCGTACAGCTGGAGGAGAACCGCATGCTGCTGGACTTCATGGAAACCCATAAGAAGACATGGAACGACGAGCCCGAGCTTCTGAAGAAGCTATACACCCAGATTACAGAAAGCGAGATATACAAGGAATATATGGAGTCGGACGAAGACGACTACAATGCTGACCGCGAGCTATGGCGCAAGCTCTATCGCGCACTGTTAGAGCAAAACGACTCGCTCGACTCGCTGCTGGAAGAGCAGAGCCTCTACTGGAACGATGACAAGGAGGTGGTAGACACCTTCGTGCTGAAGACCATCAAGCGCTTCGAAGAGAAGAACGGTGCCGACCAGGACCTGCTGCCGGAGTATGCGTCGGAGGACGACCAGGACTTTGCCCGCAAGCTGTTTCGCGCCACCATCATGAATGCCGACGAATACCAGCGCTACATGAGCGAAGCCTCGCGCAACTGGGACTTCAACCGTCTGGCATACATGGACATCGTCATCATGCAGATAGCCATTGCCGAGTTGCTCACCTTCCCGAGCATTCCCATCAATGTCACCATCAACGAGTATGTGGATCTGGCCAAGCTCTACTCTACCCCGAAGAGTGGCGGCTACATCAACGGCATGCTGGATGCCATTGCCCACCATCTGGCAGAGACGGGGCACCTGCTGAAGCCGTTTGCATGAACACATTTTGAACATTAAACAAAAAATTTAAAGCATTTAAGAATATGACACAGTTTTTCTTAGCAGCCCAAGCTGCCCAGGGTGGCGGAGGCATGAGTTTCATCATTATGATGGTGGCCATCTTTGCCATTATGTATTTCTTTATGATCCGCCCGCAGCAGAAGCGACAGAAGGAGATTCAGAACTTCCAGAACTCACTGGCCGAGGGTACGGAGGTTGTCACCGGCGGCGGCATCTACGGCACCGTAAAGAAGATTGACCTGGCCAAAGGCATCATCGAGGTGAAGATTGCCGACGGAGTAGTCATCAAGGTTGACAAGGGCTACGTCTTCAAGGATACCACCAGCACTCCGCTGCAGAAATAAGGACTTATAGCTGAGCATTGAGAGATGGGCGAAGTGGCGAAGAGCATCAGGAACTTCTTGTTCAGTAACATGAACAAGCAGTTCTTTACTTTTCTGTTCTTCGTGCTGCTGTCGGCCGTATTCTGGCTCATCCTGACCCTCAACGAGACCTACGAGAAGGAGGTGAAAGTGCCCTGCCGCATTGTCAACATCCCCAAGAACGTAGTGCTCACCTCTGCCAGCATCGACACCGTCCGCATCACTGTGCGCGACAAGGGCTGGATGTTGCTCTCCTACCTCTACGGCGATCGCCGCCCCATGCTGAGCATCAACTTCAAGAACTACGATCACGGCAACGGTGGCGGCATCGTACCCAACTCCGACCTGAAGCGACAGGCTGAACAGCGACTGGAGAACTCCACGAAAATCACAGCCATCAAGCCCGAGAAGCTGGAGTTCTTCTATAACAACGGTGAGCGCAAGCGTGTTCCCGTGCATTGGACCGGTCGCGTCATCCCCGAGCAGCTCTACTTCATCTCGCAGGTGAAATACTCGGTCGACACGGTCGACATCTATGCTTCCCGCGAAAAGCTGGACAGCATCAAGGTCATCTATACCGAGCCGCTCAACTATGTCGGATTCCGCGACACCCTGATGGTGAACTGCCGACTGAGCCATCCCTACGATGTCAAGGTAGTACCCGAGCGTGTAGTGGTAGCATTCTGTACCGATGTGCTGACCGAGGAAAGCATCGACGTACCCGTGAAGTGCCTGAACCTGCCCGAGGGCAAAGTTCTGCGCACCTTCCCGCCTCGAGTGAAGATCAACTTCGTGGCAGGCGTCAGTCAGGTGAAATCGCTGCATCCCGAGGACTTCAGCGTCGTTGCCGACTATCTGGAGATAGAGCAGCAGAAGACAGAGAAGTGTAACATCTACCTGCGCAATGTGCCACAGGGTGTCAGCCGCGCTACGCTCAACAGCAAGCAGGTAGACTATCTGATAGAAGACATCGAATGAAGATAGGCATCACCGGAGGCATCGGGTCGGGCAAGAGCTACGTCTGCAGACGGCTGGAATACTACGGTATCCGCGTCTACGACTGCGATGCAGCAGCCAAGCGACTGCTCCGCACATCACCAGCATTGCAACAAGCCATCACCCGCTTGGTAGGCTCCACCGACAAGGCAGCCATGAGCCGTTTCCTGTTAGCCAGCGATGCCAACCAGCAGGCTATGAATGCCATCATCCACCCTGCCGTCTTCGACGACTTCGAGCAGAGCGGCATGCAATGGATGGAGAGCGCTATCCTCTACGAGTCGGGAGCTGATCGCCTTGTCGACAAGGTGGTGGTGGTGACGGCTCCTGAGGAGGTACGCATCCAGCGCATCATGCAGCGCGACCACATCTCACGCGAGAAAGCCCTGCAATGGATAGGCCGGCAATGGCCTCAGGAAGCGGTTGTTGCACGGGCTGACTACGAAATCGTGAACGACGGACAGCGCGACATCGACCAGCAAGTGGCACAAGTGGTGGAGGGATTGAACATTGAATATTGAACATTGAGAATTGAACATTGAACATTAAGCATAATATACTGATATGAAACAAACCATTTTAGCTATTTCAGGCAAGCCCGGGCTTTACAAGCTCGTGTCAAGAGCCAAGAACAGTCTTATTGTCGAGTCACTCGACGACAGTCATAAGCGTATTCCCGCCTTCGGTACTGACCGTATCACCTCACTGGCTGATATCGCCATGTTCACCGAAAGCGAGGACGTACCCCTCATGAAGGTGCTCGCCTCCATTCGCGACCTGGAGGAGGGCAAGGTGTCGAGCCTTGACTACAAGAAAGCCACTCCCCAAGAGTTGCATGAGTACTTCACCAAGGTGCTGCCCGAGTGGGATCAGGACCGTGTGCAGAACAGCCACATCAAGAAGCTCATCCAGTGGTACAACATCCTCGTGAAGGCCGGCATCACCGACTTCGAGGAAGAGATGGCTCCCACCGAGGGCGACAACATTGACGACCGCAAAGAATAAGACTACCGACCATAAATAAAAAGGGAATAAGCGCTGGCTTATTCCCTTTTATTCTTACATTGCGGGCAGATGCCCTTTACCATGAAGTTCACACTGGTCATCTCGAACTCCGCAGGCAGGGCAACCTCCGGAATAGGAATATCCTCCAGACAGTAGGTGCGCCGACATCGTTCACAATAGAAGTGGACATGCAGGTCGTCGTCTACCTCGCCATCGTGGCTGTGGCACAACTCATACCGTACCCCGTCGCCTCCATCCTCGATGACATGCACCAGATGGTGCTCCTTGAAGAGGGTAAGCGCACGGAACACACCCGACTTATCAATGGTGAGAATCTTATACTCCAGTTCGCTGAGCGACATCGGACGGCCCGCAGCCTCCAGAGCCTTCACCACGACAATACGGTTGGCTGTGGGCTTCACCCCATGATGCTCCAGTAGTTCGACACATTGTTTCTCGTCCATAAGGCATTATCCGTTTTAGAATCGTCCTCCACGACCGCCGCCAAAGCCGCCGCCACCAAAGCCACGACCGCCTCCAAAGCCGCCTCGACCGCCACGCCCCTCACGGCCCTCACGTCCGCCCGGCCCGCGCATATTGGACATGCCCCCGAAGATATTGAGTTTGTAGATGACATGAACCATCGCATAGTTGGTAATAGCATTATACTCAGTATCGCTTCGCTGCATGGCCGTGACGGCGCGGCTGAAGGTTGACTGCTGGTGCAGGATGTCGTAGAACTGCAGGGTCACGGTGAGCGCATTGCCACGCAGGAACGACTGCGACAGCTGCGCATTCCAGATGAGCTCGTTGGTGTTCATCGAGGCATCATTGTATCCTCGCCGTGAGTTCATGTTCAGACCAGTAGACAGCTGACTGCCCCAGGGAGCTGTCAGCATCACGTTAGCACCATACGAGAAGGTCCAGGTGTCGAGGTTATTGTTCTCCTGCAACACGCTGCGGGCATGCATATATTCGAGCTGTCCGTTGAGTTCGAACTCGAGCCAGTCATTACGGAAGCTGCCTGCCAGACGCTCACCGATGGTAGTAGTGCGCGTGGTCGACTTCTGCGAGTCGCTATTTCGGTCGACACTCACATAGCCCACATTGTTGGCATAGCGCAGGGTGGTGAAGGTGTTGACATTGAAGAGTCCCGTAGAGTCGATGGCTGTATTGAACATGAACATTCCGAAGGCATTCCAGTTGCCGTTGATATTCTCAGGGCGCGTAGTGCGACCACCCGTAGCCTCATCGTAGGTCACCATGTTGGAGATGCTATTGCTCGTGGTCGAGAAGTTCAGGTGGGCCATGATGCTGCGCTGGTGGTTCTGGATATAATTGTTATAGAACAGGCGCAGGTTCTGGGTGAACGAGGGCTTCAGTCCCGGGTTACCCTTGCGGATGTTCAGGGGATTGGAGTCGTCGGTGATGTCGAGCAGGTCGGTCATCGAGGGTTGGCTGCTGTTAGCCCTATAGGTCAGGCGCAGCTGGCTCACCTTCGAGATTTTCCAGCGGAAGTCGGCAGTAGGGGCGAAGTTGGTGACCGTACGCGTGGTGTCGGCATGTACGCCCTGATAGTCCTGAATGAAGTGCGACTTCTGGGGTATCACCTGGAAGCCCACATTGAAGTTATAGTCCTTGCGGGTGACACGCAAGGCCACCTCTGCCGTATGGATGTAGTTCTTATACTCGGAGAACCGGCTCAGGTTGTCGCTGAGGTAGTTATCCAGCGGTTTGCCACCCAGCAGGTTGAGATAGCTGTCCCAGTCGCGATAGGCAGGGACTACACCGAAGAAGGGCAGCCCTAAGCGGCTGAAGTCATAGGTATCGCGGTCGCTCTTGGTGTACTTGTACTGATAGCGGTAGGAGAACTGCAGATAGACACGGTCGAAGATAGGCTCGCTATAGGTGGCACGAATGTTGTAGTCCCAGTTCTTGGTAGGCGTGACGGCATAGCGGTTGGCCTGATAGACGGAGTCGTTGGCAAACTGATAGTAGTTCACCGAGTCGTTGGACATCGAGCGGCTCATGCCCTCGCCATAGTTAGCCCCGATGCGCAGCATGATATTACGGCCATTGCTGCTTAAGCGGCGGTTGATCTGTCCCCAGCCGCCTACCGACTTCGAGTCGCTGTAGGTGATCGAGTTGCTCAGGTTGCTGTTCTTCACGATGCCCTCGTCCAGCAGCTGGTCCAACTGTGTCAGCGGGTTGGTGATGCCGCGGATGCCATAGGGGTCGGCACTGAAGGTGGCACTGGTGCCCTCGCTCAGTCCATCACTGGAATTGTAGCGGAACTGCGGACGGAACATGATGTTGGTCAGCGAGTCGGGAGTCCACTCCAGTCGCAGGCGCGCATCCCAGCTGTTGCTACGTGTCATGTTGCTGTTGAGGCTGTTGCCGAAAGTGGACGACGAATTAGTCATGAAGTTCTCGGTAGAGCGGCGCACTACAGCATCGCCGTTGCTATGATTCCATCGCACACTACCGTCGAGCTTCAGTTTGCCTTTCTGCTCGTAGTTCAGGTTCACACCCGTCATCTTGGTGGCGGTAAGACCCTGACGGCCACCACCGAAACGGCCGCCGCCCGTGCTGAAGCCCATATCGTTCACATTGTTGGCACTCGACATGAAGAATAGCTTCATGTTGTCCTTCATCCAGCCACCAAAGAGGCGACCGCTATAGCGCTTCCTGGTGCCCGCCGCCAGGTCGGCATTGAGCATCACCCCCTTGTTCATGCCCCGCTTGATGCCAAAGTCTAGCACGGTCTCTTCCTCGCCGTCATCGACACCGCTCACTCGCGCTTGGTCGCTCTTCTGGTCATAGGCTTTGACGCGTTCTATGATAGAGGTGGGCAGGTTCTTCATGGCCGTCTTCGTGTCGCCCGTCATAAACTCCTTGCCATCCACCATAATCTTCTTCACCTCCTTGCCGTTGATGGTAATCTTGCCGTCATCATCAACCTGGGCTCCCGGCAGTCGCTTCACCAGCTCCTCGACCACCGAACCCTCGGGTGTGCGATAGGCCGAGGCATTATATACAAAGGTGTCGGCCTTCAGTGTCACCTTGGCAGCCTGTCCGGTCACGGTGGCACCCTTCAGCATGATGGCATCGGGACTCATGGCAATAGTACCCATCGGCACATTCTTCTCGCCGCTCACATTGATGCGCTTGGTATAGGGTTTGAATCCCACACAGGTGACCTGCACAATAAAACGGCCTGCAGAAGGAGCTTTCAGGGTGAACTTTCCGTCCAACCCGGTCAGCGCACCCTTGACAAGCGTGCTGTCGGTACGCATCAGTTTAACTGTAGCCTGGGGCAGAGCCTCGTCTGTCTCGCTCTCCACCACTGTACCGGTCACATTGCGCTGAGCCATCACGGCTACAGCCACAAACGGCATCAGCATGAGTAACAATAGCCGTCTCATATTTATCCTGTTTCTTCTTTTCATACGGACTTAAGACGCACCTGGAGTTCGAAAGTTTAAAGCAGCGGGTATAAAATTGATGTAAAATCTACAATTATCCGACTTTTTCGATACGAGTTACACTTTTTTATCGTAATTTTGCACACCGATGGAAGCACAGAAAGTTATTATCTCACAAGATTTGGAACAGGCACTGAGTCAGGCCATTGCCGAGTGCAGGCACGACCGCCTGTTTGTACTGACAGACGAGACTACGCGGCAGCTATGTCTGCCCGTCATAGCCAGCTATGCATGTATGCAGCCTGCACAGACCATCACCATCGGAGCTACCGACACCCACAAGACCTTAGAGTCGGTGGGGCATGTCTGGAGCGAGCTGCAACGCATGGGGGCCACCCGCCACTCGCTGATGGTCAACCTCGGAGGCGGCATGGTGACCGACTTAGGAGGCTTTGCTGCCTCGACCTTCAAGCGGGGCATCGCCTTTATCAATATCCCCACCACCCTGCTGTCGATGGTCGATGCGAGTGTCGGCGGCAAGACAGGCTTCAACTTCGGAGGACTGAAGAATGAGATTGGTGTGTTCAACAATGCCCACTCGGTGATTCTCGACACCCTGTTTCTAAAGACTATGGACAGCGAGAACCTCCTGTCTGGCTATGCCGAAATGCTGAAGCACGGACTCATCAGCACCGAGGCCATGTGGGCAGAACTGCTTCGTTTCTCACCGCTCACCACTCAGCTCTCACCGCTCACCAAGATGGTAGCCGACAGTGTGGCCGTCAAGCAGCGCATCGTATTGGAAGACCCCACCGAACAGGGCATCCGCAAGGCACTCAACCTGGGACATACCGCCGGGCATGCCTTCGAGTCACTGGCTCTGGAGCGGAAGCCCGTGCTGCACGGCTATGCCGTAGCATGGGGCATTGTGGTCGAACTGTTCCTGTCGTGCATCAAGACGGGCTTCCCGCAAGACAAGATGCGGCAGACGGTAGCCTACATCCACGAGCACTACGGACGGATGACCATCACCTGCGACGACTATCCCCGACTGCTCGAACTGATGCATCACGACAAGAAGAATACGGGTGCCGACATCAATTTCACCCTTTTAGGCAACATCGGTGACATTCGCATCAACCAGACGGCTACCGAGGAGGAAATCAAGGAAGCCCTGGACTTTTACCGCGAGGGCTGACAAGCCGCTCTGCCTCGTGGCGGGCGGGTTTGCCTGTCTCCGTCAGGGGGATATGGGCTACCGTCTGGATGCGACGGGGCACCCAGTATTTGGGCAGATGCTCGCGACAGAGAGCGAGGATTTCCGCCGTCTCTGCCGACTCTGTGAGCAGCACCACCTGTTCACCCAAGCGCTCATCGGGAGCTTTTGTAATCAGAAACGGTACACTCAGATGGGGGCGCAGCAGCCGTTCCACCTCTTCTATCTGTATTTTGATGCCTCCCGAGCATATCACATTATCCTTACGGCCCAAGATGCGGAAGCGAGGGGCAACCTCACCGTCTGCCCTCTCCGAAGGGAGGGAATGTTCGAGTTCGGCTATATCGTTGGTCACTAACAGTCCCTCATGAACGGCGGGAGCATCGATGACCAGACAGCCCTCCTCGCTGAGCGACACCCGTACTCCCTCGAAGGGCGTGTACCACTCCGAAGCCTCTGGGCCGTTCAGCCGTCGCAGGGCAATATGCGAGAGGGTCTCCGTCATCCCATAGGTGCTCCACAGCTGGTTGGGGAATCCTGCCAGTTCACGGGCAAGTGCCTCATCAATAGCCCCGCCGCCAATGATGAGATGGCGAATCTTGAGCAGTCGCTCGCGCCCGTCAGCATCGTGCAACAGATTCCACACCTGCAAGGGTACCATAGCAGCAAAGTCTACTGCACCTTCCCAATAGGGGGTGCCCGTAGGGGGTACTGCCGTCAGCCGGAGTCCGCAAGTCAGGGCGCGCACCACCATCATCTTACCAGCAATATAGTCGAGGGGCATGCAGAGCAGGGCGGTGTCGCCCTCGTGGAGTCCCAAGAAGCGGCAGGTGATACGCGCCGAGGCTTCCATGCGCCGCTTCTCCACCCACAGCGGCTTCGGCTGTCCTGTCGAGCCGCTGGTGTGTACTAACACCGTCGGGCGGTCGTTATGCCACTCGGCTAAGAATGTTTCGAGATCCATAGCTGACTGCCGCGTATCTCCAACGGCATGGGTATATTATCAGTAAACAGTTGTCCGGTGCCCAGTCCCTGAGGCATCGTGATAGGGCCACCATAGACCGACGAGGCAAACTGGGCTATCGCATTCAGTCCAATATTACTCTCAAGGGCCGAGGTAATCCACGAGCCTATCTGCATGTCACGGGCTATCTCTATCCACTCCCGGCAGCCCGTCATGCCTCCATGCAACGAGGGTTTCAGAATGATGTAACGCGGCTTGATGATGTTCAGCAACTGGCGCTTCTGCTCAGGATCGTTGATGCCTATCAGCTCCTCGTCGAGGGCGATAGGCAGCGGAGCCTCGCGACACAGCTCACCCATATTCGCCCATTGTCCGGCAGCGATGGGCTGTTCGATGGAGTGCAGGGCATACTGCGACAACAGTTCGAGCTTATAGAGTGCCTCATCAAAGGGGAAGGCTCCATTGGCATCGACACGCAGCTGCAGCTCCATAGGACCATAGTGGCTGCGCAACTCGCGTAACAGGTCCATCTCGGCATCGAAATCGATGGCTCCAATCTTCAGTTTGACACAGCGGAAGCCCTGTTGCAGCTTCTGCTCCATGCGCTGGTGCATCTCCTCGTAGCTGCCCATCCACACCAGTCCGTTGATGGGGATGCCCTCCTCACCCCGGCTGAAGGCGGTGTCGAACAAGCGGTGAGGAGCATGCGGCGTGCGCTGCGCACTCTGCAAATCGAGTAGTGCCGTCTCCAGTCCGAAGAGCATCGAGGGATAGTCACGCATTGACTCAAAGAATACCGATACTGCTTCGTCTCCCTCTTGAAGGGCGGCAGCAAATTCTTCACTCTTCGCTCTTAACCTTTCACCATAGTCAGGCAGGTCGTCACAACTGAGCTGGGGCAGCGGTGCACACTCACCTACTCCGACGGAAGTACCGTCGGACACCGTAACGAGCCATATCTTTCTCTCGGTATACACCCCCCGGCTCGTGCCGGCAGGCTGCTTGAAATGCAGCATGCGCTGCTCAATATCTATCTTATACATAGTAACTCTTTTTTAAAGACAGATATTATGTTAATCTGTCTTTATATTACTCTGTCTTACGGGATTTGCGGATATTTGTCAAAGTCGGGTTGGCGCTTTTCCAAGAATGCCTTGCCACCCTCCTGGGCCTCATCTAAGAAGTAGTAGAGCATCGTGGCATCACCCGCCAGCTGCTGGATGCCCGCCTGACCGTCCAACTCGGCATTCAGACCGGCCTTGATCATGCGCAGCGCGATGGGCGAGTGCAGCATCATCTGCTGTGCCCAGCGCACACATTCGTCCTCCAGTTCGGCCAACGGCACCACCTTGTTCACCATCCCCATCTGCTCAGCCTCACGGGCTGTGTACTGACGGCACATAAACCATATCTCGCGCGCCTTCTTCTGTCCCACGATACGCGCCAGATAGCTCGAGCCAAAGCCGGCATCAAACGAGCCCACCTTAGGTCCCGTCTGTCCGAAGATAGCATTCTCCGAGGCGATGGTCAGGTCGCACACCAGATGCAGCACATGTCCACCCCCGATGGCATAGCCGTTCACCATCGCGATGACGGGCTTGGGCAGCCGCCGTATCTGCATCTGCACATCGAGCACCGACAGGCGGGGCACACCCTCGTCGTCGATATATCCGCCACGACCCTTTACATGCATGTCGCCGCCCGAGCAGAAAGCATGCTTCACGTCCTCCAGTCGCTGGCCCTCAGCCACCTCACTCATAGCCCCCGTCAGCAGCACCACACGGATGCGCTGCATCTCGCGCACCTGGGCAAAAGCCTGGCTCAGCTCCAGTGTCGTCTTCGGAGTGAACGCATTGCGGTAGCGCGGGCGGTTGATAGTAATCTTGGCTATACCCTCATACTCTTCGAAGCATATCTCTTCGAACTTCCTAATCTCTTTCCATTGTCTCTTTTCCATAATTCCAAGTTTTGGGTACAAAGGTACGATTAAGTGAGCGAAAAGCCAAATTTATTTGAGCTTTTCCGAACGGTAGTACCTTCTACGAAGTAAAAGGTACGATTAAGTGAGCGAAAAGCCAAATTTCCACTAAAAAAATTCACTTCCCTGTCAACGAGGGTGACAATATGATTCCCTAAACCTTCAAAGAAGCGCTACATGAAGTTTTTAAAAGTCAGGCAGCCCACTCCAACATGACACGCACCTTCGCCAGACAGCACTGCAGGGGTATCGGATATTCCACGGGGTGGAACATACAGTTCCACGGGGTGGAGCATGGTGTTCCACCCCGTGGAATGTTTTCTATGCTGAGCATAAAGGTAAAAAGGCCTCTTCTGGGTCAATATTTAAACGACGAGCCACCCACGAACTCTCGCATGATGGAGGTGGGCGGTATCTCCTTGTCGCTGACGGGCAGGAAGTAGTGGATGAACTTCAGCAGTCGGTGGGCCTCGGAGTATTCCGGACAGTTGCGCGGCACCTGAGCGAGGATGAGTTCGGCATGGGTGCGCAGCACGGCAAACTCGATGTTTAATGCCGAGTTGAACATCACATCCGCCGTCTCCTGGAAGGGGAATATCCATTGGTCCTCCGCCTCGCAGACATTCTTCCACTGGGCAATGGTCTGCTGGGCGGTGAAGGCCCCCTTGTTATAGTCGCGGATGATGCGCCGCAGCAGTCGGTTGTCGCGCACGGGAATCCAGTTATGGTCGTCGAGCGAGATGCTGGTGAGTGCCGAGATGTATATCTTGTACTTCAGCGCGTCGTCGATCTTGCTGGTGAGCAGCGGGTTCAGTGCGTGGATGCCCTCGATGATGAGCACGGTGTCCGGCGAGAGCTTCAGCCGCTTGCCGTTCCACTCGCGCTGACCTGTGACGAAGTTGTATTCGGGCACCTCCACGCGCTCGCCCTGCATCAGTCGCAGCAGGTGCTCTTCGAGCAGGCGGTACTCCACGGTCTCGATGTTGTCGAAGTCGTAGTCGCCATTGGGCAGCTTAGGCGTATCCACGCGGTTGACAAAATAGTCGTCCGTCGAGAACGACAGGGGGCGCAGTCCGCAAGCCAGCAGCTGGATGCTCAATCGCTTGCAGAAAGTGGTCTTTCCCGAGCTGCTGGGTCCGGTGATGAGCACAATGGGATTCTTGCCCTTGCTGCGCTCGCAACGGTCGAAGATGTCCTCGGCAATCTGTACAATCTTCTTCTCCTGCAGCGCCTCCGATACCTGGATGAGTTCGGAGGCATGGCCGCGCTTGATGGCACGGTTGACATCGCCCGCATTCGACAGTCGCATGATGATGTCCCAGCGGGTCTTCTCGGCAAACATCTCGAAGGTCTTGGGCTGTGCCACCTTCTCGGCCACCTGCGTGGGATTGTTCCAGTCGGGCACGCGCAGCAGCAGTCCCTGCTCGTAACGTTCCAGGTCCCATACCGTCAGGTAGCCTGCCGAGGGCACCAGCGGTCCGTAGTAATAGTCGACGGTGTCGCCCAGGGTGTAATAGTCTGAGTATATCTGTCCGCTGGTTTCCAGCAGTTTCACCTTGTCCTGGAATCCCCTATCCGTAAATACGCGCACAGCCTCCTCGTTGGTGGCCTCGGTGCGGCGGAAGGGCATGTCGAGGGCAATGATCTCCTGCATGCGCGCCTTGATGAGCACCACGTCCTCGTCGGTCAGCATTCCATTGTCTTTTCCGCCAGAGCCGTTGTTGGGTTTCTTCTTGAAGTTGCAGTAGTATCCGCGGCACAGCGAGTGCTCGATAAAGAGCTTCGAGCCGGGGAACACATCCTGTGTGGCCTTGTAGAGCACAAACGACAGCGAGCGCACATAGGCGCGATGGCCGCTGCCCTCGCGGGCATCCAGAAATTCCACATCACGGTTCTGGTACACGCGGAACTTCAGTCCCTGCGACACGTTATTCACCTTTGCCGACACCACGGGATAAGGCAACTGGATGTCGTCGGCAAACTCCTGATAGATGTCGAGCAGCGAGGTTCCCTCAGGGAACGACTTCGTCATGCCCGTATTCTTGCAGCGTATTTGTAGCATAGCATGGTCGTGTTATCAGTATTTCTGCTTACAAAGGTACGGAAAAGCTCGCGCGTATGCAAGGAAAAAGCATGAAAATATTCGTTTTTTGCCTCGATTTTGTCATTTTGCCACCATTTTTCCACGCGCAACCATCTGATTATCAACGAGTGTTGCAAAGTGACATCAGTTGCATCACTTTTAAAAACTTCATGTAGCTTGTTCAGACCACCCCTAACCCCCTCCTAACTTAGGAGGGGAAGTTAAGGGAAAGCGAACGGTAGTAGTCGCGCATCACGTGCTCGTCCTCTGTAGCATCGGTGAAGACCTCTAACAACAGCGGGCGGTTGCTCTCTGTCTGCAAGAGCCAGCTGATGCCCTGCTGCATCTCTTCGCTGTCGGCGGCTTTCCGATAGCCCACACTGTTCTGCTGGCAAATGCCCTCGGCAGTGGTCTGGTGGGCTGCAGCCACCATACGGTCGCGGGCAGCACTCCGTTCCAGTCCTGGCAGCATATTGAAGATACCGCCTCGTCCATTGTTCAGCAGCAGGATGCGCAGATTGCCGCGCAGATTCTGGTTCCAAAGCGCATTTTGGTCGTAGAAGAAGCTCAGGTCGCCAATGACACATGCCACCAAGTCATCGGAAAGCAGAGAGAATCCTGCTGCCGTGGAGAGCGAGCCTTCGATGCCGTTGACCCCACGATTGCACCATACGGGATGGCGCGAATAGATGTTGGCCAGACGGATGGCTGTCGAGTTGGCATAATGGACAGGGATAGCACCAACCGTTTCCTCAAAGCACTTCACCACCGCCATCTCGGAATAGGCAGGCCGGTAGTCCTCCACCTTGCGGCCAATACGGGCCAGCAGCTCGTTCCACTGCTCGACAAAGGGATGGGGCTGCTGCTCCAGCATGAAGCGCACCTGATTGGCCACCACCTCGCCATCGCCCACGAACACGCGCGACACATTCTGGAACGTATCGGTCACTGCTCCTGTAGCATTCACCACCCAGGTCTCTCTGGCCTTACGCAGGAAGCGCTTCAGTCGTTTGCTGACGATGCTGTCACCCGTATAAAGCACTAAGTCGGGCACATACCGCTCATCGTCTGCCACCAGCAAGGCCGCCTCGTCCAGCAATGGATTCCAAGGCTGTCCAGCTATCAGCAGCGGACGTTTCGACTGCATGAACATCCGCACAATATGGCTCAGCACATGGGGCGGCATATCGGCAGGAGTAAGGGTGATGACCCGTTCCTTCGGCAAGGCATCCACCGAGAACCCGAACAAGGGCTCGCTGATGGGCACATTGATATGGACGGGAGCATCACTAACCATAAGAGCCTCGTTCACCAAGCGGTTGCCATACCATCGCGACTCCTCATCAAGAGGTTCGGGCAGCGTGACCGCCTTGACGACAAAGCGCCCGAGGGCATCCGGCTGTGGCAGTGTCTGTCCGTCAAGCTGGTCAATCCACTGCGGTGGACGGTCGGCAGAAATCACCACTAAGGGACGGTGCTGGTAGAAAGCCTCAGCCACGGCAGGTGCCAAATTGAGCAAGGCCGTACCCGAGGTGACACACACGACCACCGGGCCATTGACAGCCTGCGACATTCCCAATGCATAAAATCCTGCCGAGCGTTCATCTGTAACGGGGAAACATTGTATATCCGGACACCCGTTCAGGTTATGCACGATGGGCGCATTACGGCTGCCAGGACAGACCACCGCATGGCGCACTCCATGAGCCACCAGCAGACTGGTCAATATATTTACATTCTCTTTATCTGAATACATCTTCCCTCCCCCTTTTGTTATTATGTTATTCTGTCTTTAAATAAATTGTTACTCTGTCTCCAACACCCGGCGCATGGTATCCATCTTGGTCTCCGTCTCCTGCCATTCCTGCTCCTCCACACTATCCTTCAGCAGACCGCCACCCGCATAGAGCCGATAGCCGTCCTGGAAAATCTGCATACAACGGAGGGTAACGAAGAGATGCGTCTGGGCATCGACAGCGAAGGGACCCATAAAACCGCTATAGTAGGAACGCTGGCTGTGCTCGTTGGCAAGGATGAAGCGGAGAGCCTCTGTCTTGGGCAGTCCGCATACTGCCGGTGTGGGATGTAACGCCTGTATCAGTTCACCCACGCGCGCATTATTTAATAAGGTGAAGCGGAAATCGCTCCTGAGATGGGCCAGATGGCCCGCCCTGGTGGTGTAAGGGCCTTCCTCGCTGAAGTCGGAAGTAAACTGCTCCAGCAGGCGGGTGATATAAGTAGCCACATAGCGCTGCTCCTGCAGGTTCTTGTCGCTCCATGCCGCCTGCTCGCTCCATGCCATCGTTCCTGCCAATGCCATCGTCTGCCAGCGGCTGCCGTCACCCGACAACAAAGTCTCGGGAGTAGCCGTCAGCCACAGCCCACTCTGCGGTGTGTACACCAAGGCAATAAACATGCGCGGATAGAGGCGGCAGGCGCGTTCGAACAACACATCGGTCCCGATGGCAGAAGATGACGGTATCTCCTGAGTACGCGAGAGCACGAGCTTCTGAAACACGCCCTCGCGTAGTTGTGCATGGAAGTTGAGGAAATCGATATGATAGTCCGCACGCGACGAAGATGCCTTTTGAGACATCACAGCAGGCAGCTGGACAGCAGCCAACAGGGCTCTTACAGGGTCAAGACTTGGGGAATCTCGTTCGGAGGATAGGAGATGACCCGTCACTTCCTGTTCGACCAGCACCACCGGAGCCTGCGGAGTAGCCACGAAAGGTGCCAAGACAAATCCCTCGCTGCCATTCAAGAGCGCGGGTGAAGCATATTCACGCACAGGGCCCGAGACGAAGGTGTAGTCGCGGGCATACGGCATCCGATAAAGAGCAAAACCCTTCATGCCTGCTTCTTCTGCTTGATGATATAATTGGTGACACGCACCGATGAAATCAGTTCGCCTGCCGAGTTCTTAATATCCACCGTCCACACATGCAGTGTCTTGCCGCGATGCTGCAGACGGGCATAGGCAGTCACGGTGTCACCCTCGCCGACAGCCTGCACATGGCTGCCACTCACCTCAATGCCCACACAAGCACAACCCGGACACAGCGAAGACGAGCCGACACCCGCCACATTCTCGGCAAGTGCCAGTGATGCGCCGCCGCTCAGAAACCCGAAGGGCTGCCGGTTGCGCTCATCGACCTTCATTCGCGCCATACAAGTATCGTCCTCGGGGGTGGAGATAAATTCCATGCCGAGGGCGGTACTGAGATTGGGCTTTTCGTATATAATCTGGTTGATTCTGTCTACGTTCATTACTCGTAATTAGTATTTGAGAGCTTACTTAAACAAAGAGTATTCCGGTACTTCCCAGGCCAGTGCACTGGCTCCCAGAACTTCCCGTTCATGGTCGTTCAGGCGCGATACCAGTATCTTGATCTTTCCACGCATATTCTGGAACACATGTTCTTCGAACGATGCTTTCATCGGATCCAGCAGCCACCTGCCGGCATGCGAGATGCCTCCTGTGAGGATGATAGCCTGCGGATCAACAAGAGAGGCATAATTGGCCACGGCGATACCTAACAGATAGCCTGTGCGCCGATAGACCTCGATAGCCAGTTGGTCGCCTTGGTCGCAACATTCTGCAATAGTACGGGGAGTGACTCGCTCCAAACTGCGCATCAATGAGGGGGCCTCGCTCTCGGCCATCACCTCACGGGCAGTCTGCACAATACCATTGGCAGCACAATACGCTTCTACACAGCCTTGCTTGCCACAAGCACACTGACGGCCATGATCCACCAGACAGGTATGTCCGAACTCGCCGGAAAAGCCTTGGAAGCCCTTATGCATCTGTCCGCGCGAGAAGAAGCTGCTGCCTAATCCCACACCGAGACTAATCACGACAAAGTCGCTCATTCCGTGAGCCAATCCATAGCTATATTCGCCCAAGGCCGACACATGGGCATCATTGCCCACCGCCACTGCCATTCCCAAGCGGTCGCGAAGCATGGCAGCCAAAGGGATGACTCCCTTCCAGGGCAGGTTGGGAGCATTCACTATACACCCCGTAAGCGCATTGGCACTGGGGCTGCTGATACCCACCGAGCGCACACTGAGGAAACCGCCATTGGCCTCCATCAGTGCAACCATATCCTCCGTGAGCTTCGTCACAAAATCATTCACATTCGGATAGTCGGAGGTTGCAAACTCACCCTCGGCAATAATCTCACCACGAATATCCACTATGGCATAAGTGGTACGATCATTACTGATATCTATACCAACGACACGCGATTTTATTTCATCATCCATCTCCATATCACTAAAATTAAATAGCTGAGTTAGTTACTTTTTTATCCATTTTACTTGAACAGTGAGTATTCTTCGACCTCCCAGGCCAGCGCGCTGGCACCTAACAGGTCTATCTCGCTCTCCTCCAAACCGGAAGTCAGGAACTTCACCTTACCTTTAATATTATGGAACACATGCTCATTGAACGACTGCTCGGCCGGGTCTAACAGCCACTCGCCTGCATGCGTCACCTTTCCAGTGAAGATGATAGCCTCCGGATTGACAAGCGAAGCATAGTTGGCCAAGCCGACACCCAACATCTCACCCGTCCGGCGCATCACCTCGCGGGCAAGAGCATCGCCCTGATGACAAAAAGCAATGATCTGCGTGCTCGACAACTTCTCCATCTGGCGCAGAGGCGACGGTTCGCTGCTCTCTGCCAGTACCTCTTTAGCCGTATAGACAATACCCTTGGAAGAGGTGTACATTTCCAAGCAGCCCAAATTGCCACAGCCACACTGGCGACCACCTATCTGAATACACGTATGACCAATCTCACCTGTGAAGCCGTCCTGCCCCAGATGTGGCACACCATTGGAGAAGAAACAACTGCCCAAACCACTACCCATCGTAATCAGGATAAACACCTTCAGTCCGTGGGCGGCACCATAAGCATGCTCGCCGATAGCCCTGACATGGGCATTGTTACCTAAGGCTACAGCCAGTCCCAGACGGTCGCGCAACATGGCCGCCATCGGCACCACACCTTTCCACGGCATATTGGGCGAATTGACCATACTGCCCATCTTGAAGTTGCCACTGGGTGCACTGATACCCACCGAGCGGATGGTCTCATAACCACCGTTGGAATCGACCAGATTGATGATATTCTCGCTCAGACGTGAAATATAGTCAGCTACATTCGGATTGTCGCCTGTAGGGAAGGAATCTTTAGACAAGATGTTTCCACGAATATCCACGATAGCCGTAGTGGTCGTTTCCAATCCAATCTCCACACCGACAACCTTCGTCTTTATATTTTCTTGTGCCATTTTTCTGTATAAAAGCCTATATCGGTTAGTAACAATGCGACAAATTTAGTAATAAATCTTCATTCCACCAAATGTTTTAAATGATTTTTGCAGTATTTTTTGGCTGCATTACATTTTCCGTATGCTCTCAGACAGAAAACTCTGCGAAAAAGGCCCCCCAACATAAAAATAAAGAGAGTTTCCTTTGTTCTTTCCTCGTTTTTTCGTAACTTTGCGGCGAAATGTGCAATCGTATTGTGAAAATAGCAACAAAACAATAATGAATATTTTAGAACTCAGCGAACAAGAAATCGGCAGACGCGAAAGTCTGCAAGAGTTGCGAAACATGGGTATTGACCCCTACCCCGCAGCCGAATATCCCACCAATGCATTCTCTACCGACATTCGCGACAACTTCCGCGATGAGGACGAGCCGCGGCAGGTATGCATTGCTGGCCGTATGATGAGCCGTCGTGTCATGGGCAAGGCCTCGTTTGTAGAACTGCAGGACTCCAAAGGGCGCATTCAGGTGTATATCACCCGCGATGACATTTGCCCTGAAGAGAACAAGGACCTCTACAATGTCGTTTTCAAGAAACTGATGGACATTGGCGACTTTATCGGCATCAAGGGTTTCGTGTTCCGCACCCAGACTGGCGAGATCAGCGTGCACTGTCAGGAGCTGACCCTGCTGTCGAAGGCCCTCAAGCCCCTGCCTATCGTGAAATACAAGGACGGCGTGGCCTACGACAAATTCGACGACCCGGAACTGCGCTACCGCCAGCGCTATGTCGACCTGGTGGTGAACGACGGAGTGAAAGACACCTTCCTGCAGCGTGCCACCGTGCTGCGCACCCTGCGCCGCGTGCTCGATGAGGCTGGCTATACGGAGGTGGAGACTCCTACCCTGCAGATGATTGCAGGAGGAGCATCGGCCCGTCCGTTTATCACGCACTTCAATGCCCTCGATCAGGACATGTATATGCGCATTGCCACTGAGCTCTATCTGAAGCGCCTCATCGTGGGCGGCTTTGAGGGGGTCTACGAGATTGGCAAGAATTTCCGCAACGAGGGCATGGACCGTAACCACAACCCTGAGTTCACCTGCATGGAGCTCTATGTGCAGTATAAGGACTACAACTGGATGATGTCGTTCACCGAGAAGCTTTTGGAGACCATCTGTATAGCAGTAAACGGCAAGCCTGAGCGCGAGATAGACGGCAACATCGTGTCGTTCAAGGCACCCTACCGCCGTCTGCCCATCCTCGATGCCATCAAGGAGAAGACAGGCTTCGACTGCGACGGCAAGACTGAAGACGAGATTCGCCAGTTCTGTCTGTCGAAGGGCATGGATGTCGACGAGACGATGGGCAAGGGCAAGCTGATTGACGAACTCTTCGGCGAGTTCTGCGAGGGCACCTTCATCCAGCCGACCTTCATCACCGACTATCCGGTAGAGATGTCGCCCCTGACAAAGATGCACCGCTCAAAGCCCGGACTCACCGAGCGCTTCGAGCTGATGGTAAACGGCAAGGAGCTGGCCAATGCCTACTCCGAGCTGAACGACCCCATCGACCAGGAGGAGCGCTTCGTAGAACAGATGAAGCTGGCTGACAAAGGCGACGACGAGGCCATGATCATCGACCAGGATTTCCTGCGTGCACTGCAATACGGCATGCCGCCCACCTCGGGTATCGGCATCGGCATCGACCGTCTGGTGATGCTGATGACGGGCAAGACCTTCATTCAGGAGGTGCTCTTCTTCCCGCAGATGAAGCCTGAAAAGAAAACACCCCAGTCTTCCGTTCTGGAATGGGCAGAGATAGGTGTGGCCGAAGAGTGGGTTCCCGTACTGCGCAAGGCAGGATTCAACCTCGTACAGAACATTGCTTCCGAGAAGGCCCAGGGTCTGCAGCAGAAGATTGGCGACATCGTGAAGAAGTACAAGCTCGACCTGCAGAAGCCCTCCGTCGATGAGGTGCAGCAATGGATTAACAAAAGCAACGAATAATTGTAATAAGCATCGGACTAAACGGACTGAAACAGACAAGGCTGAACGTGCAACAAACAAAACAAGTCCGTGTCAGTCCGTTAAGTCCGATGCAAAAATGCAACAAACAGAAAAAGTCCGATGTACGACTGCGGGAAAATAGCCATCATTGGCGGAGGTTCGTGGGCTACGGCCATTGCCAAGATTGTGGTGGGACACACCCACCACATAGGATGGTATATGCGCCGCGATGACCGGATAGAGGACTTCCAGCGACTGGGGCATAACCCAGCCTACTTGATGAGTGTCCACTTCAATACGGACGAGATATTCTTCTCCAGCGACCTCAACAAGATTGTGCAACAGTATGACACACTTGTCTTCGTCACCCCATCGCCCTATCTGAAGAGTCACCTCAAGAAGCTCAAGACATGCATACGCGACAAATATGTCATCACCGCCATCAAGGGTATCGTCCCCGACGAGAACCTGGTGTGTTCGGAGTATTTCCATCAGGTCTATGATGTGCCCTATGAAAACCTTGCCTGCATCGGTGGTCCTTCGCATGCCGAGGAGGTAGCCCTTGAGCGACTGTCATACCTCACCGTAGGCTGCTCAGACCTTGAAAAGGCTCAAGCCTTCGCCGCCATCCTTGCCAGCGAGTATATCAAGACCAAGACTTCTACGGATGTCATCGGCATAGAATACTCCTCGGTACTCAAGAATGTCTATGCGATAGCTGCCGGAATCTGCAACGGACTAAAGTTTGGTGACAACTTCCAGGCCGTGCTGATGGCCAATGCGGTACAGGAGATGGCCCGCTTCCTAAAGGTTGTGCACCCCATTGAGCGCAATATCGTAGACAGCGTTTATCTGGGCGACCTTCTGGTCACTGGCTACAGCAACTTTTCGCGCAACCGCACCTTCGGCACCATGATAGGCAAAGGCTACAGCGTGAAATCAGCCCAGATAGAGATGGAGATGATAGCCGAAGGATATTTCGGCACCAAATGTATGAAGGAAATCAACCGCCACTGCCATGTCAACATGCCAATTCTTGATGCCGTGTACAATATACTCTACGAGCGCATCAGCCCACAAATAGAAATCAAGCTCCTGACCGACTCTTTCCGTTGAGTCATTCAGGAGCTTGACTTGTTTTCCCTACAAACCTGCAAGCATCACACTATCCTCGCTTAATCGCCGTCTTTTTACGCTGATCGTGGTCGAGGATAATCTTGCGCATACGCATAGACTTGGGGGTCACCTCTACCAGTTCGTCTTCCTTGATGTATTCGAGGCACTCTTCCAACGACATCACGACCTTGGGGATGATGCGGGCCTTGTCATCGGTACCAGAGGCACGGACATTAGTGAGCTGCTTGGCCTTGCAGACATTCACCACCAGGTCGTTGTCGTGGACATGCTCACCTACCACCTGACCCATATAGACATCCTCACCCGGATCGATGAAGAACTTGCCACGATCTTGCAGCTTGTCGATGGCATAGGCAAAGGCATTGCCCGTCTCAAGGGCTATCATCGAGCCGTTGACGCGACGCTCAATCTCACCCTTATAGGGCTGATACTCCTTGAAGCGGTGGGCCATGATGGCCTCGCCCTGCGAGGCCGTCAAGACATTGGTGCGCAGTCCGATGATACCACGCGAGGGGATGTCGAACTCAATATTCGTGCGCTCGCCCTGACTCTCCATCGAGGTCATCTCACCCTTGCGGCGGGTCACCATGTCAATCATCTTCGAGGCAAACTCCTCGGGCACGTTGATGGTCAGCTCCTCAATAGGCTCGCACTTCTTACCGTCTATCTCCTTGTAGATAACCTGGGGCTGGCCGACCTGCAACTCGTAGCCCTCGCGACGCATAGTCTCGATGAGGACAGAGAGGTGAAGCACACCACGACCTGACACTATCCAGCGGTCGGTGGCATCCTCGTACGGCTCGACGCGCAGGGCGAGGTTCTTCTCCAGCTCCTTCTCCAGGCGGTCGTTGATATGGCGCGAGGTGACAAACTTGCCCTCCTTGCCGAAGAATGGCGAGTCGTTGATGGTGAAGAGCATCGACATGGTGGGCTCGTCGATGGCTATGGGAGGCAGTGGCTCTGGATTCTCAATGTCACAGAGGGTGTCGCCAATCTCGAACTTTTCGAGTCCGATGACGGCACAGATGTCACCGCAGTCTACCTGCTCCGTGCGCACATGACCCATGCCGTCGAAGGTATGTAGCTCCTTGATGCGAGTCTTCTCCATCGTGCCGTCGCGATGGGCGATGGTGACCTGCATGCCGTCTTTCAGCTGTCCGCGATGGACGCGACCCACGGCGATACGGCCCGTATAGCTGCTATAGTCGAGCGAGGTGATAAGCATCTGCGGAGTACCCTCGATTTGCTTGGGCGCGGGGATGACCTCAACAATCTTGTCGAGCAGATAAGTGATATCGGTGGTGGGCTTGTTATAGTCCTCGCCCATCCAGCCGTTCTTGGCAGAGCCATAGACAACGGGGAAGTCGAGCTGGTCCTCGGTGGCATTGAGCGAGAACATGAGGTCGAACACCATTTCGTAAACCTCCTCAGGGCGGCAGTTGGGCTTGTCGACCTTGTTGACCACCACGATGGGCTTGAGTCCGATCTGGAGGGCCTTCTGGAGCACGAAGCGCGTCTGGGGCATAGGTCCCTCGAAGGCATCGACGAGGAGCAGACATCCGTCGGCCATGTTGAGCACGCGCTCTACCTCGCCTCCGAAGTCGGAGTGTCCCGGGGTGTCGATGATGTTGATTTTCGTTCCTTTCCAATTGATACTGACATTTTTTGAAAGAATGGTGATGCCTCGTTCGCGCTCAAGGTCGTTAGCATCCAACACCTGAGAGGACAGGTTCTGTCCCTCACGGAACAGATTACCGGCCAGCATCATCTTGTCCACGAGCGTCGTCTTGCCGTGGTCTACGTGTGCAATAATTGCAATGTTTCTAATATCCTGCATAAGTAAATTACGTAATTTCGGGTGCAAAGGTACAAATTTTCTGCGAATTATTTGCGCATTTCATTAATTATTCGTAATTTTGCAGCCGCATTTCGGAAAATCCGGAGCATTTGACGACGTAAACCGCCCGTGATTAGGCAGGAGAGCGTCCGAAAGATGTCATTGCAAAACAGTTATAATCACAATTAAACATTATGTATTTAGATCAAGCTAAGAAGACCGAGATCTTCAGCCAGTATGGCAAGAACGCACAGGACACAGGTTCTGTAGAGAGCCAGGTAGCCCTGTTCACTTATCGCATCAAGCACCTGACGGAGCACCTGAAGGACAACCACAAGGACTTCGGTACCGCACGTGCACTGACGAAGATGGTAGGTCGTCGTCGTAAGCTCCTGAAGTATCTTTACAACAAGGACATCAACCGCTATCGTGAACTTATCAAGGCTCTCGGTCTGCGTAAGTAATCTGACGGAAGATGGATCAAGAAAAAGGCTCGCAAGATTTTGCGGGCCTTTATTCGTGCTGATTGGCGTTGACCTGTTATGATGCATCGCAACGCTAAAGGTTGCGGGGAATCCAGAACCAGAATGTAGAACCGATACCTTCATCGCCAGTGACGCCGATTTCTCCTTCGCAACGGTCGATGATGGACTTGCAGATGGCCAGTCCGAGACCTGTGCCTTGGACAAAGTCGTTGAGCTTGACGAAACGCTGGAACACGGAGGCCTGCTTTTCCTTGGGAATACCGACACCCGTATCCTCGCAGTAGAAGTAGAGTCCGTCGACATCATGACGCTGCTCCTTGCGCTAGCCCACGCGGATGTGCCCCTCCTGGGTGTACTTGACGGCATTGGTGACGAAATTGGTGAGGAGCTGCATGACACGACCCTTGTCGAGGGTGGCAGGACACGTGGGGTAGGGATTGTCCTTTTGGAACTCGACGCCGGGTTCCTGGACGCGCTGGGCCAGCGACATGCAGATATCGTCGAAGACCACCGAGAGGTCGACGTCCTCGGGCTGGAGTGCCATAGACTGTCCCATGTTGGAGGCTTCGAGGATGTCGTTGATGAGTCTAAGCAGCATGTCGCAATTGTTGCGGATGATGCGTATGAACTCATGACGCTCTTCGTCGGTATCGACGGCCTGCAGGAGACTGCTGAAGCCTACGATGGCATTGAGCGGGGTACGGATTTCGTGCGTCATATTGGCAAGGAAGGCAGCCTTCAGACGTCCGGAATTCTCGGCGCGCTCCGTCTCGACACGCAGTTGCTGCTGTGCCTCCATGAGGTCGGTGACGTTACGGGCCAAACCGAAATACTCCTTCAGTTGTCCGTCCTTGTCGAAGATGGGCATGCCGCTGACGGAATACCAGCTGTGGTTGGGGTCGAGGGGTGTGCTGGCGAAAGGCATGACGGTGGTATAGGCCTTGCCTTCGGCCATAGCCTGACGAATCTGCTCGGCAGCCTGCTGACGAAACTCTTCGTCGATGGTGCCCAGATAATCCTCGACGGTCTCACTAAACTCGGTAACACCCGGCGAGCGCGTCATGCGCACTATATTCTCCGAAGGGCGGTAAGTCCAGATGTACATGCGGCTCTCCTCCAACAGATAGTGGAACTGGCGCTCGTAACGGTTGATGGCGTCGTTGGTGGCCTGCAGTTGGCGGTCGTGAGCACGTTGTTCGAGAATCACATGACGCTCGGCTGTAATATCGCGGCAGGTGATGATATAATACACTAGCTGGTCATCGTCGGAAATGACGGGATGGATGCGGAATTCAATGTACTTATCAAGTTCGAGCGAGGGTTCGCGGAGATGCTGGCAGACGTGCATCGACTCACGGGAGCCAGCTTCGTAGGCACCCTTGATATTGGGGAAATCGAAGAGCGACATTGTGCTGAAGAAATGTCCATCCCTATTCTCCATATTACATATTTCGTACATCTTCTTGTTAACGCCGAGCGGTTTGCCAGTAGCATCGTAAAACGACATGGCTATGAGGTTCGTGTCGAACATCTTTTTGTATTTGTTGGCGAGGTCCTGAACGTGGCGCGCCTCGATCATCTCGTCGGTAATGTCCTTGGTGGTGTAGTAGATGAAACGCGTCTTGCCGTTCTCCTTCTCCGCAATGGCATTGCCGTAGTATTCCTTCCAATCGGGTTCCTCGGGCGTACCGTGATTCACACTCAAATACGTTTCGAAATGGGTTATAGCTCCCGAGGCCAGCTGCATATTGAGAGCGTGGATTTCCTTGGCCTCATCAGGATGCATAC
>JAEEGJ010004824.1_pt1 | contig 44225 bp, 37 predicted proteins | sample 8958761 | NCBI WGS metagenome assembly JAEEGJ01 (sample SAMN16246546, study PRJNA631951) | gut metagenome | biome: gut microbiome; feature: rumen; material: RS-attached | host: Bos | place: Iran: Karaj | collected 2018-10
CGTAATGAGGTCCTGATGGCAGCCAAGGGATTCGGGGCAGGTCTGCGTCAACTCTCCAGACTGACTGGTGTTTCGTTTGGTGTAATACAAAAATTATGAGACATGGGAAAAATGATCAGTAGAACCGACACCGTGATTCGGAAGACGCCCCTCAAAGAGATCAGGCGTGCGGAGGCAATAAAACAAGAGTATATAAAGAGTAAGGAGAATAAGGTATGACAGAAGAGAAGAAGCAGGCAATCATGAATTGCGAGACGTTCGACGAATTGCTCGATCAAGAATATGGTTCACAGGGTACACCAAAGCGTACTATTTTTGAGACAGAGGCAGAAGCTTTCTGCCTGGCTGAGACATTAAGAGAACAGCGTCGTCTGGCGGGTCTCACACAGCAGGAACTGGCTGATAAGATCGGAACCAAAAAGAGTTACATCTCCAAATTGGAGAATGGTCACGCTGATGTACAACTGTCCACCCTCTTCAGAATCTTTGCAGGACTGGGCAAACGCATCACCCTGACGGTGCTATAATTTCTTTGTCACGGCGGGGTCAAGATACAATGTGACAGTCACAAATTATCCTGACCCCTCTGTGACATTATTGCCATCGGAAGCGAAGTCCTAATTCAAGATGGAAATCTGTGGGCTTATCCTTGAAGAAATTGCTGACATCACTGCCATTGTCAAAGTAGTAACGGATACCGGGTTCTGCATAGATGCCCAGTTGGGGCAGAATACTATATTGCACGCCCAGACTACCTCCTATCGACCATTGCATACGGTCCTTACTCATCACTATATCCACCCCGTCGGTATTGACCTTGGCCTTGACGTTCCAGTCAGCTTGTCCTCCTGCCGATAGGTAGGCATCCAGCCCGTACCATTTCCAAAGTGTGTATTGCAGATTCAAAGGAATGCCGACATAGTGAAGTGTCTGATGCCGGTGAATCTGATAATCCTGCATCACAGTCATGAAATTGGAGTTCAGTTTGGTATAGACCACACCTGTACCTATTGACAATCTGTTTGTAAGCGGATAACTGACGGTAAGTCCGAACGAAATAGGCTGATCGTGACTCTCCCTTTCCTCATAACCGACCAAATAGACATGCGAATCCCCTTCTCGAGTTCTTGAGGCTGCAAAATTCTGTAGCATTGTCGGACTCATCAGTACACCGTTTCTCTTCTTCAGACTGCTCATGCCACTTGAAGCATAAAGGTTCACTCTCAACTGATGATTGTGGTGCCGTTGGACAACCTTTTCTTCAATGCTGTTTATAGATTGGTTCTCAGCATATTGTCTTGGTTTTACTACTTCCTGTGCCGTTTCGTTTTTTTCCAGAGAAACATCCTCACTCTTTTGTTTGACTTCACCTGCTACCAGAGGATCACTTCCTGGCAATTTTAGACTGTTTCCTTCTGCCAATTGTTGTTCCTTTTCTTTGGTCTGAGGATTATAATCTAACCCTTTGGAGTCACTTTCTGTCATCAGCATTGTCTCTGTATTTTCTGTCTCTGTCGGCACCTTAACTGCCACCTTTGTTTGTCCTGACGAATGAGGTAAGTCTGTCGGCTGTTGGTGCCGCCAGAACAACACGGTTCCTCCAGACACGACGCCCACAAGAGCAGCCGCAATCATCCAGCGACGAAGCGTCACCATACGGGCCTGACGCTTCATTTCTTTTTGAAGTCCAGACTCTATACCCTCCCATAAATCGTGCGAGGGCGACTTCTCGTAATCAGCCAAGTGCCGCTCCAGTCTTTCTTCCCATTTGTCCTGTTTCATTTCCCGTGTCGTTTGATGTAATCCTTCATTTTCCTTATCAATATATTCTTCGCCCTTGTCAGTTGCGATGCAGAAGATTTTTCTCCGATGCCAAGTCTCTGGGCGATTTCCTTGTGAGAGCAATGTTCGAAGACGTAGAGATTGAATACCAGCCTGTAGCCAGGAGGCAGTTCCGCAATCATACTGGTAAGTACATCTGGTGGAATGCGCTCCAATTCAGGTTCCTCGTCTGGTTTCTCCGGAATGATATCTGTAAAACTGATGTTCTCATGTCGTCGTACGAAATCGATGGACTTGTTGGCAATGATTTTGCCAATCCACGACTTCAGGGAACCCTCGCCCTGATAGTCGAACCGCTGGATGGAGGTCAGAATCTTCACGAAACTGTCCTGCACGACATCTTCTACATCATTGAGGTCAGGGATATACCTCAATCCTGTGGATATGGCATATCTCTTGTAGCGTTCATAGAGCCGCCTCATAGCCTGACGGTCTCCACGCCTCACGCTTTCCAGCAGTTGCTGCTCAGTTTCCAACGGTGCCTTCTATTCTTTGAATACTCGTGAACTGTAGTTTCATCTCCGGGTCTGGTTTCTTTTCCATGATGACGGCGTCCATCCCTTCCTGCTCATAATATGTGATCAAATCTATTGGAATCGCGCAGGAGAAGGTTTCTCCATTGGTATCGATGATTGCCTTGGATTTGCTGGGCACAAAGCGTAATAAGACGCTAACAATCTTTCCGTCATCGAGTTTCGCCTCAAAATGTAGAACCCGTGGGTCTAAGGATTGTGTTTCGATAGACAAAAACTCGAAATAGAGAGCCTTATTGGAAAAACCTACAAAGCGTAGTAGCAATCCAGAAGGAATTTTGTCCGTGATACTCTCAATCTTCTTTCCCGGGTACAACAGATTGATGATTGCCTGATAGGGAAAGCCATTGAAAGCCACGTCATTGCCACGTTCATAATTCTTGTCGCGACCAATACGGACGTCAACGCCCACAGTATCTGCTACGATATCATCAACCGTCCAGACACCAAGGAAAGAGCAATTCATCGAAGGAACAATGTTAACTGCATGAGCGGCAACCAGAGTTGCTTCATAATCATCTTCCTCTTTACTACAAGCCGTTACAACGGCGGTCAACACTATAAGCAGTAATGCCGAGCCCAATAATTCAATCCATCTTTTTCCATCCATAATCAAACTGTCTTTTATAATTATAACGTGCGAAAGTGGAAAATACTGCGTTAATTTATGTAAAATAATCTAAAGACGATGCAGTATTTTCGTTTTCTTGCAGTTATAAGAGTAAAGGCTTAAACAAAATATGATGAAAAGAGTAAAGTTTTTGATGGCGCTGGCTGCTATTATGATATTGGCCAGCTGTGCTTCGACAGACGATTTCTTGTCTGTAGGGAAAGTCTCTAATACGGAATGTCAGAAAACACGTGCATCAACGAGACATACCCCTATGCTCAAACTTACAAGACAGGGCAGTGATATCTACGGAGAATTCATCGATTATATAAAGAGTTGTAATCATGGTGAATTGGGGGTGTTATGTAAGCAAGAGGGTTCAAGATTTAATATCAAAGTGACTGATACTGCCAAAGGTAATGAAGGAGATATTGTAACGCTTTGTTCATGCCTTGTTAATATCTATTTCACTGCCTACGACGTTGAGGGTGAGAACTTTCATTTAATCGTTGATGATATAGATCTAGCTGACGTGTCCTTCAAAGAACACAGCATTGTGGAAATCAACCTACAGACTAAAGAAATAAAATACGGAGCCAGCAGTGATATTTAGACACAAGGTTTCTGACCCCCTGTGCTCCGTTTTTTTCTCCGTTATACCTATAAAAGACAAAAGATAAAAGCGATAATGAATAAGATTTTTATTATTGTACTGCTGTGTCTTGCTACGATGGCGCAGGCGCAGGCTGAAAAAGGAAAATGGACGTTTATCCCAATGGCTGGTGCCAACCTTATTGTCAGCGAGCCGCTCGACTACAAGATTGGTGTCACGGCCGGTGTCAGAGTAGATTGGCAGGCGACAGACAAGGTAGCGGTGTCATCCGGAGTGTTCTATTCTTTGGAACGCTACCGCATGAATACATTGACGGCAAACAATGACTTATGCATCAATACGGGCCGCATGGAAATTCCCTTGCTGGCCAATGTCTATGTATATAAGAACCTGGCGTTGAAAGCAGGCATTCAGGCAAACCTTCGCCTACATTCAGGTGTGCGTGATCAGGAAAAGTCCTGGTCAGCTTATAATCTGGTACTGACTAAATCTTTCGAGAACACCGGTGATGCCATGCATGTATTCTATTTCTCTGTCCCCGTGGGCATCTCCTATGAGTTTAACCGTTTTGTCATCGACTTGCGCTATATCTTCGGTTTACAGAATTTGCGGTTAAGCTATAAGAGTAAGAACAGCTTCTCCTCTGGCCAGACAACAACCTTCTATGGGGGCTATATAAGTGACAAAAAGGTCAACAAGCTTCAGCTTACCATTGGCTACCGGCTATAAGTTGCACCCAGTTCGATTAATCGCTTGAGCCATAATAGTCACGGGAACGATTCCGGTGATCAATAAGTGGCTCCGGCTATCTAATAAGAGCCTTCGAATTCCCAATAAGAGTCTCCGGATTCGCGGGTAGAGCCTTCTGCCGACTCTGTAAGGGCAGCTGACGGAACATGCCCAGCACCTCACTGAAGTGAACCCCTGTGCACATGAATAATTAGTGAATAATTTGGAAATATGAAATAAAGTATGTACTTTTGCAGCGTAGAAGTAATATCACGGGGGCGGTAAATGATGACTCGCGAGAAAGAAATATATAAGGTAACCTTGATAGGCAGTGCAGGCAACGTGGTGTTGCTCACCTTCAAGTTCATTGCCGGACTGCTGGGTCACAGCTCGGCCATGATAGCCGACGCTGTGCACTCGCTGTCGGACTTCATCACTGACGTCGTGGTGCTGGCCTTCGTGGGCATCAGCGCCAAGCCCCAAGACCTGTCGCACGACTACGGCCACGGGAAGTTCGAGACCATCGCCTCGTTTCTTATCGGACTGGCCCTGATGGCAGCGGCCACAGGCATCATCGTCACCGGCACCATGAAATTAGTGGCATGGATAAATGGCGACGATCTGGCTGCACCGGGATGGATCGCACTGTGGGCAGCCCTGCTCTCCATCGTGGTGAAGGAACTGCTCTACCAGTATACGGCACGAAAGGGCCGTAAGCTCGACTCACAGGTGATGGTGGCCAACGCCTGGCACCATCGCAGCGACGCCCTCTCCTCAATAGGCGCAGCCATAGGCATCGGAGGCGCTATCTGGCTGGGCCGTCGGTGGACAGTGCTCGACCCCTTAGCCTCCATCATCGTAGGACTGATGCTGGTCAGGGTGGCGTGGCAACTGCTCAAGACCAGCGTCGGCGAGCTCACCGAAGGGTCGCTGCCCGAAGATACCGAGCGCGAAATCGTAGCCATCATCGCATCGGTAGACGACGTACACGATCCGCATAACCTGCACACTCGGCGCATAGGAAACCGCATCGCCATCGAGGCTCACGTGCGCATGGACGGCAGTCTGCCACTCACCGTAGTCCATGACCGGGCCACCGCCATCGAACATAAGCTGAAAGAACGTTTCGGCGACTACACCCACGTATCCATACATACGGAACCGATAAAAAACAAATAGACTAATTGCAATATCGCAACTAAAAGTATCATAAACTCTTAAATTTATCAATCATTTAAGATTTGAAGTGTTAAACGCAAACAGCATTTAAATCGGTGGCAGAAGTGTTAAAATGGGACAAAATATTACGACATTTTGTCAGTTTCAGAAAAAATGACCCTATATTTGCACTCGATTTCCAGAGCACTCGCCTTAAGCAGTGACAAAAATGTTGAATTTAAATTATCTCAAAAAAATGAACGCAAATATGAAAAAGATCGTAAACGTAGCTACTCCAGCCGTATGCGCAGTAGCACTGGTACTGTCTGTTGTCGCCTTCAACAAGACCAATGCGGCAACCACTCCAGCCCCCGTTGTGGCAGCAGCCCCAGCGGGTCAACCCGTAGACCTGACCTTCGCAGCAGAGAAAGCTCTGCCCTGCGTGGTTTACATCAAGAACACCCAGAACTCAAAGGTTCAGACCGTTGAGTACTCCGACCCCTTCGAGGACTTCTTCTCCGACCCCTTCGGCGGTTTCTTCGGCCGCGGACAGGGCAACGGCGGACGCCGTCAGCGTCAGGTGCAGACTCCGAAGCGCGTAGCTGCCGGATCGGGCGTGATCATCTCTACCGACGGCTATATCGTGACCAACAACCACGTGGTGGACGGTGCCGACGAGCTGATGGTGACCCTCAATGACAATAAGGAATACTCCGCCCGCATCATCGGTGCAGACGCCACCACCGACCTGGCACTCATCAAGATTGACGGCAAGAACCTGCCCGCCATCGTGATTGCCAACTCGGACGACGTGAAGGTGGGCGAATGGGTGCTCGCCGTGGGTAATCCCCTCGGACTGAACAACACCGTCACCGCCGGTATCGTATCGGCCAAGGCCCGTTCGATGGGTCAGGGTGTATCAAGTATGATCCAGACCGATGCCGCCATCAATCAGGGTAACTCGGGCGGTGCGCTGGTCAACACCAACGGTGCACTGATCGGCATCAACGCGATGATCTACTCACAGACCGGTTCGAACATCGGCTACGGCTTCGCCATCCCTACGACAATTATGAATAAGGTGGTGGACGACATCAAGAAGTACGGTACCGTACAGCGCGCCATGATCGGCATCCAGGGTTCTGACGTGAACGCCTATGTGGATCAGGAGAAGGAGAAGGGCAACGAGGTGGACCTCGGCACCATGGAGGGTATCTACATCGCCAAGGTCATCGACGACGGTGCTGCTGCCGATGCAGGCCTGAAGGAAGGCGACGTGATCACACACATCGACGGACAGAAGGTATCGAAGTTCGGTGAACTGCAGAACATCATCGCCCAGAAGCGTCCCGGTGACAAGATCACCATCAACTACCTGCGCAACAAGAAGAAGCAGAGCGCTACCCTCACCCTGAAGAACGAGAAGGGCAACACGAAGGTGGTGAAGGATGCCGACCTCGACATACTCGGCGGACAGTTCAAGCCCATCAGTGACTCGCAGAAGGAACAGTTGAACATCGGTTACGGCCTGCAGGTACTGAAGGTGAGCGGCGGCAAGCTGAAGGATGCCGGCGTACCTCAAGGATTCATCATCCAGCGCGTTAACGACCAGACGGTGAAGACCATCGAAGACCTGCAGAAGATTGTAAAGGATGCATCAAAGTCTAAGCCTGTGCTATGGATAGAAGGTGTTTATCCTACAGGTAAGAAGGGTTACTTTACTGTACCTCTCGAAGAGGAATAAAAAAGGGAAAAATGAATAGCGAAAAGTGAAAAATGAGAAAAAAAGCCGCAAATGTAAAAAATTTGCGGTTTTTTTTGGTCGTTACAATTATTTGCTTTAACTTTGCACCTTGGCTAAAAACGAACGAGATGAGACAACTGAAAATCGCCAAGTCGATCACAAACCGAGAAAGCGAAGCTCTTGACAAATACCTGCAGGAAATCGGTAAAGAAGAGATGATCTCGGTGGAGGAAGAAGTGGAACTTGCCCAAAGGATCCGTAAAGGAGACGAAAAGGCACTGGAACGCCTGACAAAGGCTAACCTCCGTTTTGTGGTTTCTGTAGCCAAGCAGTACCAGAACCAGGGACTCTCCCTACCCGACCTCATCAACGAAGGCAACATGGGACTGATCAAGGCCGCAGAGAAGTTTGACGAGACACGTGGTTTCAAGTTCATCTCCTACGCCGTCTGGTGGATTCGTCAGAGTATCCTCCAGGCTATTGCCGAACAGAGCCGTATCGTCCGTCTGCCCCTGAATCAGGTGGGGTCGGTCAATAAGATTAACAAAATACTCAACAAGTTTGAGCAGGAGAATGAGCGCAGGCCGTCGCTGGAGGAGATCTCAGAAGTCATTGACCTGCCGGAAGACAAGATTGACGAAGCCATGAGCATCAACGGGCGGCACGTATCGGTAGATGCACCCTTCGTGGAAGGTGAGGACAACAGTCTGCTTGATGTGCTCGTCAACGATGATGCCCCGATGGCCGACCGTACGCTGGTGGTGGAGTCGTTGAAGTCGGAGATCAACAATGCCCTGAAGACGCTCAACGAGCGTGAACGGAACATCATCGAGGCCTTCTACGGCATCAACAGTCCAGAGATGACGCTCGAGGAAATCGGCACGAAGTTCGGTCTGACGCGTGAACGCGTCCGTCAGATCAGGGAAAAGGCCATCCGCAGGCTACGCGCTTGCACAAAGAATCATATTTTAAAGACATATTTAGGTTAAATGAAATTTCTGAAACTCACATTATTAGCCGTTATCATGACGGCACTCCTCCCCACACAAGCCAACGCCAAATCCATCGTACAGCCCAAAGCCTATATCTTCGGCTTTGTAGCCAACTTCAGAGACTCGGTCATATACGTCACAGACATTCAGGAAGTTGACAGTGTTTGGTTCGACAAAAAATCAAAATTCCTTCTGAACAGAAACATCTATACCAGTCAGTTGCGTAATTATTTCACCAACACCCTGAACCTGCCCAACCGCACGTGTATCGTCATGTTTGGTATGGACCGCAAGAAGGCAGAGAAGAAATACGCCAAACTGATGAAGAACTATACGGGCAAGCATGCAGGGAGATACGCCATCAAGCACCTTGATGACAGCGACTTCCACTTCACACCCGTCAAGATCTTCGACGACGAGGAATAATCACTTACACTTATCCAACCACTCTTTGAGGGCGTAGCGAGGGATGCCGCGCCCAATAGCTGCGTGGAGTTCGCGACGGGCTTCATCCAGACGGAATAGCGTGATGAGAATATCGGCCTTGGAAGCCACGAAACCTTCGTTGAGGGGTTTGCGACGAATGGCCTCATTCCAATCGAAAAGCGCCACGTCATACTGTTTCAGCTCGGTCTCGTAAACCGCACGTGCAGCATACGCATCGGCAGAATCAGGAAACATCTGCACGATCCGGTTCAGCTCATCGAGAGTATCGGACTTACGTCCCATCTTCTGCAAGACATGAGCCAAACCCATGCGCGCCTCGAAATGCGTGGGCTGAAGACGAAGGAAAGCCTCATAGTCCACACGGGCCAGATCGTAATGATTCTGTTTGACATGCACGAAGGCACGGAAGTAGAGCGCCGCCAGATTCTTCTCATCCACATGTAGGATTTTCCCGTATTCAGCAAGGGCGTAATCCCACTGCTCGAGGTTGATGTTCGCCTCGGCCTTCAACAGATGAAGATTGAGGTTGTTGGGATCACGACCGATCTTGGCGTTCAGTACCTCAAGGGAATCACGCCACTGCTGACGAGTCTGCGCCGGCAGCGCTGTCGCTGCCAGCACAAACACTACAATGATATACTTACGCATTCTCGATATAATTGACAATCCACTCTCCTACTTCGCGTGTGCCGTAATGAGCGCCACCCTCGACCTGAATCTCAGGCGTACGGACATTCGCTGCCAGTGAGGCATCAACAGCCTCACGGATAAGGGCGCCCTCCTGCTCCAATCCGAAATGCTCGAGCAACATGGCGGCAGAGAGAATCTGTGCCAACGGATTAGCCAGGTTCTGACCTGCGGCCTGCGGCCAGGAACCGTGTACAGGTTCGAAGAGCGGCGTATGCTCGCCCAGCGAGGCAGAGGGTTGAAGACCCATAGAACCCGTAATACATGCCGTCTCATCAGTCAGGATATCACCGAAGGTGTTCTCAGTGACGATGACATCGAAATAGCGGGGCTCTGTCAGCACGCGCATCGAGGCATTGTCGATAAACATGTAGTCGGTCTTCACATCCGGATACTGGGGTTCTATCTCCTTGGCTATCTGTCGCCACAAACGCGAGGAAGCCAGGATATTAGCCTTATCGACCACCGTGAGGTGCTTCCGGCGCTTCATCGCCATCTCAAAACCGAGCTTGACGATACGCTCAATCTCCGGACGGGTGTAGATGTCGGTATCATAAGCCTTGTCATTATCCTGATAGCGCTCACCGAAATACATACCACCTGTGAGTTCGCGCAGCACTACGAAGTCGGCACCACGGATGAGTTCATCCTTCAGCGGCGACTTATGCAACAGACAGTCAAAAGTAGCCACAGGACGAACGTTGGCGAAGAGTCCGAGTTTCTTTCGCATCGCCAGGAGTCCCACTTCTGGACGAATCTTCGCCGTTGGATCATGGTCGTACTTCAAGTCGCCGACAGCTGCAAAGAGCACTGCATCAGCACGCATACACACCTCATGGGTACTGTCAGGATAAGGATCGCCTACTTCATCGATGGCGTGAGCGCCACAGATGGCTTTCTCGTATTCAAACTGATGTCCGTACTTCGCTGCTATCGCATCGAGCACAGCCACTGCTTGGGTCATAATCTCGGGGCCGATACCGTCACCCTCTAAAATCGCAATCTTTAGATTCATAATTCTTTATCTTGTTCGTTTTCTATAATGTTCAACATCTTGAATGTAGCCTTGATGGCCGCTTCCGTCTGGTCGGCATCGAGGCCGCGCGTACGGAGAATCTTACCATGATCATTCCAGGTGATGACGGTCTGCACCAAAGCATCCGTACGGCCGCCAGGAGGGATCGTAACGGCATAGTTCTGAAGAGCGGGGAACGTGCGGTCGAGGTATTTCTTGTAGATATAGCGCAACGACTTCACGAAGGCGTCGTACTGACCGTCGCCCGTAGCACTGGCCTCGTACTCCTGACCATTGATCTCGACCTTGATATTAGCACCTGGCTTCAGGCCGTAGGCCGTAGACACTACATAGCTGACGAGTTTCACCTTATCCTCGGGGGCATCGTGCTTGAGTACATCGCTGACGATAAAGGGCAGATCTTCCTGCGTCACAATCTCTTTCTTGTCACCCAGTTCAGTAATACGCTGGGTCACACGACGGGTTTGCTCGGGAGTCAGTTCAAGACCTAGTTCCTCCAGGTTCTTGGCGATATTCGCCCTACCGCTGTTCTTACCCAAGGCATATTCGCGTTTCCGACCGAACCGCTCCGGCACAAGGGCATTGCAATACAGATTGTCCTTCTTGTCGCCATCAGCATGAACACCAGCGACCTGCGTAAAGACATTATCCCCGATAATCGGCTGGTTGGGCGCCACTGCGATACCACTATAGCTCTCCACCAGGCGCGAGATGTCATTCAGTTTGTCCTCACGGATATTCGTGCGGGCATTGAACTGATCCTTCAGAATCACCTGTACACTCGACAGCGGCGCATTTCCGCAACGCTCACCCAGCCCGTTCACCGTCACGTGAAGTCCTTTCGCTCCGCTGAGGACAGCGGCAAGGGAATTGGATACGGCCAGATCGTAGTCGTTATGAGCATGGAAATCAAAATGGGTGTCCGCATAGCGCTTCAGCATCTTCCGGAAATACTCAATACACTGCAGAGGATTCATGATGCCCAGTGTATCGGGCAGCATAAACCTGCGAATACCGCTGTCACAGAGGGCATCCATCAACTGATAGACGTATGATGGCGACTCCTTCATCCCACCCGACCAGTCTTCGAGATAGAGGTTCACCGTGATACCCTTCTGACGGGCATATTTCACCTCGCGACGGATATCCTCGATATGTTCTTCGGGGGTCTTATGAAGCTGATGCGTGCAATGCTTCAGCGATCCCTTTGCCAAGAGGTTTACCGTACGGCAGCCACAGGCAGAAATCCAGTCGATGCTCTCGCCGCCATCCACAAATCCGAGTACCTCGACACTGTCCAGCTTATCAATCTTCTCCGCATAACGACAGATCATACTGACAGCCTCCTTCTCACCATCCGAGACCCGGGCTGATGCCACTTCGATACGGTCAACATTAAGATCGTTCAACAGCATACGGGCCATCATGAGTTTCTCGTGCGGCAGGAACGATACGCCACTGGTCTGCTCACCATCACGCAATGTAGAGTCCATGATCTCCACGAAGGGCTGGATATGCTGGTATTTACTTACTTTTTCTGCTGTTCCCATAATTGTGTCTTTTCTTGATTCTGAACCAGAAAATCAATATCGTCGAGACCATTGAGAAGACAATGCTTCTTGTATCCGTTGATCTCGAAATGCTCACTACGACCTGTAGCCAGATTCGTCACCGTCTGATGAGGAAGGTCGACGGTCACCTGAGTACCCGGATCACGCTGGATACTCTGAAAGAGCTCTGAGAGGAAGTCCTCGCTGACGACAACGGGCAATACGAAGTTGTTGAGTTCGTTATTCTTATGGATATCAGCGAAGAAACTGCTGATGACCACTCGGAAGCCGTAGCCGGCGATAGCCCAAGCCGCATGTTCACGGCTGGAACCAGAACCGAAGTTCTTGCCTGCCACGAGGATGCATCCTGAGTAGGTCGGATCGTTGAGTACGAAGTTCTTATTCGGTGTGCCATCAGCGTTATAGCGCCAATCCCGGAACAGATTGTCGCCAAAGAATTTCTCCTCGCGGGTCGTCGCCTTGAGGAAACGGGCGGGGATGATCTGGTCGGTGTCGACATTCTCCATCGGCAACGGCACACAGGTACTGGTTATAATATCAAATTTTTGTTTCATATGAATTCTCTTGGATCGGTGATTACGCCTGTGACTGCTGCAGCGGCAGCAGTGAGCGGGGATGCAAGGATGGTACGTGAACCAGGTCCCTGACGGCCCTCAAAATTTCGATTAGAAGTGGATACCGAGAGTTTGCCGGCCGGAATCTTATCATCATTCATGGCCAGACAAGCGGAACATCCCGGCTGACGAATCTCGAAACCAGCCTCAGCAAGAATCCTGTCGAGACCTTCTTCGCGAATCTGCTGATCCACAGCCCACGAACCAGGTACCAGCCAGGCAACGACATCAGGAGATTTCTGACGGCCCTTCACGATAGAGGCAAAAGCCCGGAAGTCCTCGATGCGTCCATTGGTGCATGCGCCCAAGAAGACATAGTCGACTTTCGTACCGAGCAGTTTCTGTCCGGCCTCGAAACCCATATAGTCGAGCGCTTTTGCAAAGCCTACCCCACCCTCTACAGGAATCGCCTCCGTGATACCGATACCCATACCTGGATTCGTGCCGTAGGTGATACGGGGTTCTATATCGGCAGCATCGAAGGACAGTTCTCGATCGAAAACGGCATCATCGCCACTCTTCAACGTCTTCCAATAGGCGACAGCCTCCTCCCACGCCTCACCCTTCGGCGCAAACTCCCGACCCTTCAGATAAGCAAAGGTCGTCTCGTCGGGAGCGATGAATCCACCTCGGGCGCCCATCTCTATAGAGAGGTTACAGAGTGTCAGACGGCCTTCCATTGACATAGCCCTCACCACCTCGCCGGCATACTCTACAAAATAGCCCGTAGCCCCGGATGTCGTGATCTGAGCCATCAGATAGAGCGCTACATCCTTGGCCGTAACACCTTTGCCTAATGCCCCATTGATGGTTATCCGCATCGACTTCGGTTTCTGTTGCAGGATACACTGTGAAGCTAATACCATCTCCACCTCCGAAGTACCGATGCCGAAAGCCACGGCACCCATCGCACCATGTGTAGAGGTATGGGAATCGCCACAGACGATGGTCATTCCCGGCAAGCTCAAGCCCTTCTCCGGACCTACGACATGAATGATACCGTTATCCTTCGACATCATCCCATAATGGGTCAACCCGAACTCTGCGGCATTCCTCGCGAGAGCATCCACCTGAGCCCTGCTGACGGGATCGACAATCGGCTTATCCTGATCGTGTGTAGGTGTGTTGTGATCGGGCATACAGTAAATTTTCTCGGGACGGAAACACTTAAGACCACGAGTCCGCAACCCGTCGAAAGCCTGAGGCGAAGTCACCTCATGACAGTACAGACGGTCAATATACAACTGCGTAGGGCCGTCCGCCACTTGTTGCACGACGTGTTTGTCCCAGATCTTATCAAATAAAGTATTCATTCTTCCTCTCTCTTGAATTTATTGATACAGTCGATATAGGCTTCTACTGATGCAGTCACGATATCCGTATCCGCACCGAAGCCGTAATAGAGCGAACCGTCGTATTCTACCTGCATGTGCACCTTACCCACATCGTCCGAGCCCTTCGAGATGGCCTGGATGGTGAACTCCTTCAGCGTCATCTGTTTCATGATGATCTTCTTCAGCGCCTTGATGGCAGCATCCACAGGACCGTTGCCAGAGGCCGCAGCCTCGAACTTCTGTCCGGAGATGTCGAGTCCGATAGAAGCCACACTCTTCACGCCCTTACCTGTGGTCACCTGCAGGAAGTCGAGACGAACGGCATGGGCATCTGCGGTATCAGCACCTGCCAACATCAGTACGTCGGCATCCGACACTTCCTTCTTCTGATCGGCCAACTGCAGGAATTTCTCATAGATCTTATCCAACTTCTTATCGTCCAGCTCCACACCGTTCATGTGCAGACGATACTTCAGAGCTGCACGTCCTGAACGCGCTGTCAACAGGATACTGTTATCATCGATACCCACATCCTTCGGGTCCATTATCTCGTAGGTATGCACATTCTTCAACACACCGTCCTGATGGATACCTGAGGAATGGGCAAAGGCATTACGTCCCACCACAGCCTTGTTCGGCTGAACAGGCATATTCATCAGCGAGCTGACCATACGTGAGATTGGGTAGATCTTCGTCGTGTTGATGTTCGTATCAATACCCAGTCCCTTATGACACTTCAGGATCATCGCGATCTCCTCCAACGACGTGTTTCCTGCCCGTTCGCCGATACCGTTGACGGTCACTTCCACTTGTCGGGCACCAGCCAACACACCGTTGAGAGAGTTCGCCGTAGCCATTCCCAGATCGTTATGACAATGGGTAGAAAGGATGGCACGATCGATGCCATCAACATGTTCCTTCAGATATTTGATTTTCTCGAAATACTCCTGCGGCAGACAGTAACCCGTCGTATCGGGGATGTTGACGACTGTGGCTCCAGCCTTGATGACCGCTTCCACAACCTGTGCCAGGTATTCGTTGTCGGTACGTCCTGCATCCTCACAATAGAACTCCACATCATCCACATAGCGCTTGGCGTATTTCGTCGCTGCCACAGCCCTCTCCAGTATTTCCTCGCGGGTGGAGTTGAACTTATAGCGGATATGTTCGTCGCTGGTACCGATACCCGTATGGATACGCTTGTGCTTGGCGTACTTCAACGATTCGAAAGCCACATCAATATCATGTTCTACGGCACGTGTCAGCGCACAGATTACTGGCCAGGTAACGGCCTTGGAAATTTCTATCACACTGTTGAAGTCGCCCGGACTGGAAATGGGAAATCCGGCTTCAATCACGTCCACGCCTAACTGTTCCAGCGCCTTAGCCACCTGAATCTTCTCGATGGTGTTCAACTGGCAACCAGGCACCTGTTCTCCATCTCGGAGTGTCGTGTCGAAAATGTAAAGTCTGTCGTTCATCTTTTTACTATATTACTATTTCACTTTTCACTATTCACTATTCACTAAAAAAGCCCTTCACACTCGGAAGTGAGAAGGGCTCTATATCATTTCATTCGTTTCTACCTTTTTAATATATATACACCTTGTCACTTCCGACTGCGCCCTGCAGTCGAATAATAATAAGGCCATTAAGTAGATTCAAACACTTCATATTATCGTTTTCTATTAAAATCGGGTGCAAAGTTAAAGCATTTCTGTGAAACCAACAAACATTTTGCAAGTTTTTTTGCTAAAAAAGTGTCATATTCACACATTTTACACTAATTCATAGACTTCACTTGGCACTTTTCGCTTCAGCACTTCAAGCAGGATGTCCTTACCAGGAATGATACCGTAGCTACGCAAAGTAGCGTCGACCGTCTTCCGCGCCAGCTCAGGATGATTGTTCTCCTCACTCAAGTGACACAGCCAGACGTGCTTCAACCGTTCCGTCATATTCTCCGCCAACATCTGTCCGCATTCCCTGTTCGAGAGATGCCCACTGGGACTGATGATACGATCTTTCAGATACTGAGGATAAGGTCCGCCCTGAAGCATCTCTACATCGTGGTTAGCCTCTATCACCAGATAGTTGGCCTGACCGATCCGTTCTTTCATATCCTCCGTAAAACTGCCGGCATCGGTGATAATGACAAAGGTGATACCGTCGGCCTCGATCTGATAACCCACATTCTCACTGGCATCGTGAGGCACAAAGAATGGCGTCACCAGAAAGTCACCAATCTGAAGGGGTGTCCCCACTTCCACAAGCCGCCTTTGCTCAGGGGTCAGCTTCCGTTGTACACAATAGTTATGGTCGATGCCCTTATGAACCTTCTCTGTGGCATAGACCGGCACATGATAGTCGTGACTGAACGCTCCCACCGACTTGATATGGTCTGCATGGTCATGCGTAATCAGGATATGGTGCACCGACGCGAGGTTGATGCCATATTCCTTTGCATGCTTCTTGAGCGTTCTTATTCCTACTCCTATATCTATCAACAAGCCGTCGGTTGCAGTGCTGAGATAATAACAATTACCGCTGCTACCGCTCCCAAACGATATAAATTTCAGCATTTTGGTTATTATTTTCTGCAAAAGTACGCAAAAAAGAATGGATAACCAAAGAAAAGTGACAACTTAGGCAGTCTTTTTTAATATTTTAAACAATAAAACATTTTTTTGACGTCCGTCAGAAGGGGAGTCCAACGGCGAAATGAAAGGCCAGATCACGACTCAGACGCGGATGAACAAGGGGGAAATGCTTTTCATCATCGTTCTCGTAAGCCGGATTCACAGCTTTCATACCTAAGTCAAAACGGAGAATGAAATAGTCGAAATTCAGTCGCAGACCCAGACCGTAGCTCACCGCCAGATCCTTCAACAGTCTGGAGAACTTAAACTGGCCGCCAGGTTGTGCGGTATATTCGCGAAGGGTCCAGATGTTTCCTGCATCAACGAACAAAGCCCCACCAAACTTCCAGAAGAGTGCCGTACGATATTCCAGGTTCAGGTCGAGTTTCATATCACCCGTCTGTGTGATGAAGTTGATATTGCCGTCATCATCCTTATACCTACCGGGACCCAGACTTCTCACACTCCATCCGCGAACACTATTGGCACCTCCCGAGAAGTAACGTTTCTCGAAAGGCAGAATCGTGCTGTTGCCATAGGGATAAGCGATACCCAGTCCGACATGGAACACCAACTGGTCGCGATAGCGGGAGATCAGCTGATGGGTAAAGTCGATGTCGCCCTTCGCATACTGGGCATAGATGATATTAAACACACTATACTGCCCATCGCTGACTTGTTGGGTGTGGAGCATCCGACTGAAGGCGCGCAACAGGTTACCTGCTGTTTCCACATTAGTCTTGATGGCCATCCTGCCATTATTATAACTATAGCGGAAACCCATCTTCATGATAAACAGATCCTCATAGTTATAGCTCAGGATGGCGTTGTAGTTGCTTGTATTATTGAGATACTCATCCTGGAAGGTGTCACTGATCCAAGGCATGAAGATATAATTCAGGTTCAGCACATCAAACTGATACTGGTCGTGATGATTCTGGGGTTTCCATTTATAAGTCCAGCCGGCAGAGAGCACACGCCGGTGAAACTCCGGACGGTTCTGCGTATCATAGAGCAACGACACCTCACTGGTGGCGATCATATTCCTTCTGGCTTCATAATTCAGGAAAGGAGCGATGAATCTCGGGAAACTCAGACGACTCTCCACACTGTACTCGATGAAGTCCTGATTCGAATAACCCTCCAGTCCCTTAATGGCCTCATAGGCACCACGCAACTGTACGCTGAAGGTTTCCGACCCGCGGAAGAGGTTACGGTTCTGATAGGTCAACGAAGCTGCAGCACCCAGATCGCCGGCCGTATTCGTACCCTCCGGCTGGAAACTCAGCGTCGAGGGCTTGTTGGTCTGTATCTGCACCAACGCATCCAGCAATGCCGAGTCGGGATCTGTCTGAAAACTGATGTTCGTATACCTCACGGCACCCAGTCGTCCAAAATGCGTATAGGTATTCTGCAAAGCATCGGCAGAATAAGCATCTCCCTCTTCCAGGAAGGTGTTTTCCCGAAGGACATGCTGACGTAGGTGAATGACCGTATCCTGAGGGTCACCGCTGGCGAAATTCACGCTTCGGATACTAAACCGGCTATGAAGGGTGTCAGCCGTATCGCCCGTACGATAGCGACGCAGGATCAGTGTGACGTCAGCATGACGCGTCGACTGCACCGTATCAATCTGATAACTGATAAATTCCTTGTGGAACCGGTAATAGCCGTTATTCTGCAGGTATTTCGTCAGTCGCGAGCGTTCCTCGTTCAACGCCTCAATATTCAGGACCATTCCCTCATGCAACTGGTGCTGATGTTCCAACAGTCTGTCGATACAGCTGTCCTGAATGTCATATTTGAGCTTTCTGACGCGATAGGGTTCACCGGGATGAAGAATGTAGAAGGCGTCGATCTTCTTGCCCTTGGTCTCCGTATACAGCTCCACCTGACCGTCCATATATCCCTTATTCTGCAGGGCCATCTGGAGGTCCTTACACGATGACTCAGCCAACAGGGTGTCGTAGACCACAGGGGCCTCACCCATCGCACGCAAAGTACGGTTTACCCATTTCGAAGTATCACTACCCGCCATTGCATAGACACCTAAGGGAATCTTCAGCGTCGAGAACCAGCGGGAGTTGCCTTTTTGTCTGACGTAGTTCTTCAACTGCGAGGTACTGATGTCCGGATACTTCCCATCCGCTAAGACTTTCACATTGTTCAGCATCAATTCGCCATCGGGAATATCCTTCGTTGCCGAACAGGATCCCAGAAGAAATCCTACCGCAGCAACCGTCAACAAATGGGAAAATCGTCGTATTGTCATCAATTATCTCGTAAATTAGTTGCAAAGATAAAGATTTATTTCTATCTTTGCAAACAAAACGAAGAAAAATGATCAGCAAGAACCAGATAAAGTACATCCGACAACTCGAAATGAAGAAATATCGGAAACGTGAAGGGCTTTTTGTCGCCGAAGGGCCGAAGGTAGTTGGTGACCTTCTCCGCCGTTATCAGCCCGTCGCCATCTATGCCACCGAAGAATGGATAGAGACTGCAGACACGCTCGACGCTCCACGCTCTACTGTCCATCCGACATCTGTCTCTCCCGACGAGCTCCGTCGCATCAGCTTTCTCCAGCACCCCCAACAGGTTCTCGCCCTCTTCCCTCTCCCATCTGAAACCGAATCCGCAGCGGTAGCAAACGACAGACTTGCTCTCGCCCTCGACGGCATCCAGGATCCAGGTAACCTGGGAACAATCATCCGCATTGCCGACTGGTTTGGTATCGACACCATCTACTGCAGCGAAGACACCGTCGATGCCTATAATCCTAAGACTGTCCAAGCGACGATGGGCAGCATTGCGCGCGTACATATTATTTATTGTAACCTTCTGAACCTCTTCGAGACGCTGCCCGCCGACTATCCTGTCTACGGCACACTACTCGACGGAGAGGACCTCTATCAGCAACCGCTGACCTCCGAGGGCATCATCGTGATGGGCAACGAGGGCAACGGTATCTCCGAGGCCGTCCGTCAGCGGGTGAACCGCAGACTCCTGATTCCCTGTTACCGTCAAGGCGACAGTGCAGAGAGTCTGAATGTGGCCATTGCCACAGCCATCACCTGCGCTGAATTCAGACGCAGGGGATAGACCTTAGAACGCTTGTAGTTCCTGATAGATGCGTTGGACGGGCAGACCCATCACATTGAAATAGCTGCCCTTCAGTCCGGTGACGCCGATATAGCCTATCCATTCCTGAATGCCATAGGCTCCGGCCTTGTCCAACGGCTGGTATTTCGTCACGTAATAGTTGATTTCGTCATCGGTCAACGCCTTGAAGGTCACATCAGTAATCACGGTAAACGAACGCTTCTTCTCGAGCGTCATCAGGCAGACACCCGTCATCACCTGATGCGTCTTACCGCTCAACTCGCGCAGCATCCGCCGGGCATCATCGTCATCGACGGGTTTCCCCAAGACTTCATCCCCCAACACCACGACTGTATCAGCAGTGATAATCAGGTCGTCAGGCGTCATCAGGTCCTTGTAGGCCGCCGCCTTCTCAGTAGCGATATAACGGGGAATCTCTTCCATCGCGAGACCCTCAGGATAGGTTTCCTCAATATCCGGAAGCACCTTCACCTCGTACTCCAGGTCCAACCCGCTCAACAGTTCCCTCCGCCTCGGAGAATTACTCGCTAATATAATATGTTTGTAGCTTACCATCCGAATGCTTTCTTGTCCATCACCCACTTCCCTTGCGCCCTGAGCGTCTGTTCGATCACATCCCGACCGCAACCGTGTCCACCGATCCTGTCGCTGACATAGAGCGACACCTCCTTAATCTCCTGACAGGCATCCTTGGGGCAGACCGGACAGCCCACACGCCGCATGATCTCCAGATCGGGGATATCATCACCCATATACATCACCTCCTCGTCCGTCAGACCGTACTGACGGAGGAAGTCGTCATAGGTATCTATCTTCACGGTACAGCCGATATAGATATCCTCCACCCCCAGATACTCATAGCGTTTGCGGATGCTCTGCACTCTGGCGCCCGACAATATCACGATACGCAGGCCCAACTTCATCGCCAGCTGGATAGCGTAGCCGTCCTTGATATTCGCCGTCCTCAACGGTTCGCCCTCCGCCGACATCGTGATGGTCTGAGCGCTCAGCACACCGTCGACATCGAAAATGATGGCCTTTATCTTTGTCAGATCATAATTAATCATCACTCTTCACTATTCACTCTTCACTCCTGAACTTGTTCAGGTGCACGTTCTCCCACTTCAGCCGATCCTCGGCCTGCGGCTTGCGCTCATCAGCCCAGTGACCGACGGCAAGAACACACAGACAATACAGGTTCTCGGGGATATCCAGAACACCACGAATCACCGTATCGGCTGTGGTCCCGTCATCAAGCCCGCGTCCTCGCATCTGAATCCAACAGGTGCCCAGTCCCAGTTCCTCAGCCTGATACTGCATGGAGATAGCGGCTATCGAACCGTCCTCCACCCAACAGTCGTTCTGTAACGGATCACCCAGCACCACGATAGCGATAGGCGCACCCTTCAGAAACTGACTGCCCATATTCTTGGCATCCGAGAGCTTCTCGATATCCAGCTTATCGTCGACGACGACAAACTGCCATGCGCGCTGGCCTTTGGAGGTGGGCGACATCAGGGCGGCCCTGAGGATCAACTTCAGGTCGTCGGCATCGACTTCCTGTTCTGTAAACTTACGATGGCTGCGGCGCATCTGCGCCAAATCCTTGAATTCTGTCATAGTTTATCTAAATTTTGCGACAAAAGTACAAAAAAAAAGTGAAAAGACGACTAGCGGCAGCTTTTTTTTCGTATATTTGTAGCGTGAAAGGAATACAGACACATATTTATTCGCGTGCAGAGAAGCTGCCGCCACTGGACGAAAGCAATTTCTTCCATAGCCGACAGTTGTTCTCCATCTGTTCCGCTACCCCACGGATGAAGCCCTACATGACGGTCTGCACCGATGAAGACGGACGTGTACTGTGTCACCTGCTGGCGATGATCCGTTACCGCACATCCTTCCTGCCACCCTTCATGCTTATCCAGTGTCGGGTGCTGGGCGAAGGCGTCTATGCCGACAGTCCCTACCGGAAAGACGAGTTGTTTGGTGAAATGGTGACTGCCCTCACTCAAAAACTCAACAAGAAAGTTCTTTACATTGAGTTTAGTAACCTTTCCCAAAAGATGTTCGCCTACAAACAGTTCCGCCAGAACAATTATTTCCCCGTGCATTGGATGAGCATCCACAACTCGCTGCACAGTCGCACGCCCGAAGAACGGGTGACAGACAAGATGCTGCATCACATCGAGAGTGCCTATGCCCATGGGGTGACTTGCGAGACGGTCGACAGCGCCGCCGACCTCAAAGCCTTCAATAAGCTACTACATCAGCACCATTGGTTGAAGCCAAAGCGATATATCCCTGACAACCAATTCTTTAATCTTCTGAAGGATTGCGACCAATGCCAGCTGTTCGTCACCAAGTTCCGCAACCGCGTGATCGGTTGTTCAGCATGTGCTTATCATGGTACCGATGCCTACCTTTGGTATTCAGCTTTCCGTCGAAAGTCCTACCTGATGCTCCATCCCGACGAGGTCACCATCTGGCACGCCATCAAGTACGCCCACCAACAGGGCTACGACCACATCAACTTCATGGATGTCGGCCTACCCTTCCGGAAGAATTCCTTCCGCGAATTTATCTTACGTTTTGGAGGAAAGCCCGTCAGCACGAATCGTTGGTTCCGTTGCTCTATCCGTTGGATCAACAACGTGTTGAAATGGGTCTATCGTGACTAGTCTGACGAGCGCTCTTTATCGGCTTCCGATATAGAGGAAGATCATTCCCAACAACACCAGTGCCAGGTCGAAGGCTTTCGCCTTCAGGTTCTTCTCGTGGAAGAACAGTGCACCGAATCCGAAGCTCACGATCACACTTCCCCTGCGGATCATCGAGACGATGCTGATCATCGCGTCAGGTAGACTCAGCGAATAGAAATACATAAAGTCGGCAGCTGAGAGGAACAGACTCACGCCGAGTATCGACCACGACCAGTGGAAGGGTGTCGTCTGTTCGTGTTTCGGCCACCACAGCAGCCAGAGCATCGCGCCCATCATCCCACACTGGTAGATGTTATACCATGACTGCACCATCATCCTGTCGAGTCCCACGCCACCGGCTGATACGGGCGCCATCAGATACTTGTCGTAGAGCCCGCTGACGGCTCCGAGTACAGCTGCACCCACAATCATATAGATCCAGTGGTCGTGCTTGAAGTCGATGCCCTCCTTCTTACCGCTGCGACTGAGCATGAGGAACGAGGCCACCGCCAGCAGCACACCAATCCACTGCCACACGTTCAGCCGTTCACCGAACACCAGCAGGGCACCCACGAGCACCATCACCGGTCGTGTGGCATTGATCGGTCCTACGATCGTCAGCGGCAGGTGTTTCATACCGAAGTAGCCGAGAATCCAGCTCGACAGCACGATGACCGCCTTCAGCACGATGTATTTGTGCATCTCCCACCCGCCGCTGGCCACGTGGAAGATGCTGCCGTCGAGTTGTCCCGACGGGCTCATCAGGATAAACGGCAGGAAGATAAGCGATGAAAAGAGCGTGTTGAGAAACAACACGGGAATGACGGCATTCGCCTTGAGTGCCTGTTTCTTAAAAGAGTCGTAGCAGCCTAATAGCGCTGCCGACATAAAAGCCAAAATCAGCCACATATCTTAATATACGATATCTTCCAGGAACAGCGCGTGGGCGGGCATCGATTCACCGGCCTCCGAGCGCTGCTTGCCTTCTATCACCTTCTTAAACTCCTCGATCGACAGCCGTCCGCGACCCACCTCGATCAGTGTACCGACGACGGCACGCACCATGTTCCGCAGAAAGCGGTTGGCACGGATCTCGAAATACCAGCTGTTCGCCGAGGTCTGTACCCACTCGGCCTTCGTCACGTCGCAGAGCGTCGTCTTCACGTCGGCACCGCTCTTACAGAAGGCGCCGAAGTCCTCATAGTCCAGCAACAGCCGGGCAGCCTCGTTCATCCGTCCGATGTCCAGCGGATAGTGCAACTCGCAGGAGTAAGGCCTGAGGAAGGGATCCTTCGCCGTATGGACGTAATAGCGGTACATGCGACTCTTAGCCGAGAAACGCGCATGCAGGTCGTCGCTCACCACTTCCACCTTCTGCACGGCGATGTCCCAAGGCAACAGCCGGTTCAGCTTATACTTCAGCTGTTCAGGACTCAGGTCGCCGAGGGTCGCATCAAAGTGGGCCACCATCATGCGGGCGTGCACGCCGGCATCGGTACGTCCTGCACCAGTAACCGCGATTTCCTGTCGCAGCAACGTCGAGAGTGCCCGCTGCAGTTCTTCCTGCACCGAGTTGCCGTTGGGCTGTATCTGCCATCCGTGATAGCGCCCGCCGTTATAGCTGAATGTCACAAAATACCTCATGTCGAAAAAAAAGCCCTCGCCGATGATGGCGAGGGGCCTATGGGTTAAACCGCTCTATTAGAGGGCGAACTTGTAACCTACGGTCAGTGAAACCACGTTATTCTTGTAGTCCTTCACACCTGATACAGACTCCTTGTTCACCTTGGTCAGACCGAGGTTGTAGCGCAGGTCGATCACGATGGGCACTTTGAATTCGTAAGAGATACCCATGGGGATAGACAGGTCGAACTTCTCCAGTGTATCCTTGAAGTCCTGATTACCAATTTTCTTATCCTCCATTTCTGTGGTCGTCGTACTACCGTTAATAGTGGTGATCGTCTTACCCTTGATCTTAGCCGTTGTCAGGAAGCCGAACTGCACACCGGCCTTGACGGCAAAGCCCCTGAACAGATAGTAGTTGGCAACGACAGGAATGTTCAGATAGTCCAGATCAATCTTCAGGTCCTTCAGTTCCACCTTAGCGCCACTGTAATTATACTCGTAGTCCTCGTATCCGCTACCCTGCTCGCCATAGGTCAAACCAGCTGCAAGGCTGAAGTTGTCGGTCAGCATATATTCTGCCTCAACACCTACGATACCACCAGCGGCGGGAGTCTTGTCGAGTGTAACACCACCGCCAAGGTTCAGATTCGGCATGTTAGACAGCCAAGCAGCGTTACCACCGGCCTTGGGCTGGATAGAGAATGTACCCTGCTCAAACTGAGCGTTTGCTGAAATTGTAGCCACCATCATAGCGGCAATCATCATAATTTTCTTCATAACTTTAATAATTAGTGTTCCTAAATCGCTGCAAAATTAAGAAAAAAAGTAATAACTTCCAACTATTTTGTTAAAAAAACGCAAAAAAATGTCTCATAACCCTAAAATTTCACTTCTTTCGCGACTCAGCCATGCTTTGGTCGATGGGATTTTCGATTACTCGTTTCCGCGGCAAAGCACTTTCTTTTGGTTAAAGAGATAGATTCCTGCTTTCGTAGGCTTGCTTTGGAGTGGCCGACCATCAAGCGTGTACCAGCGGTTATTGAACTTTTCACTCTTCATATCTCCACTTTTCACTTCTCTGATGCCAGAGACTATTTCTACCTCCGGATCGTCATCTTCATCCAAGATACCGCCCGAAGCCTCAGAAGGAGGATCAGTAGGAATGACATTTGTAGCCATCACCTGTATAGAGACCAGTTTACCGTAAGCCCGTTCACGTTTACCCATGCGCGTGCGCGCGCCAGCTGTCTTCTTCACCATATAGAGGAAACAGTAAGTAGGCGCTCCCACATTGAATGCGATTTCTGCCTGTACGCGTACACTTTTGCCATCGTATGGCCTGATGATTGAATTATATTCATTGAGCGTGATGGGCTTACCTGTACCGATGATCAGGTGGAACTCATGGTCGTTTTCCACAATTTCGTCAATCTCAATGGTACCCGAACCAGCAATCACCTTGAAGGTGAAACCGTCGTAACTCTCGGCGTATAAAGTACCACCAGGCACCATCTTATTATCATTTACATCTTGGGCCACTTGACCTGCCTTTTCATCGGTCATGGTGTCTTCAATATAAATACCGCCAACGCCGTTTTCAATATCGAAACCGCCAGCGTCATTACCAATATTTGCAGAATTCAAGCTAATATGAATCACGTTCTTTTCCGGTTTTTCTGTTGTCGACGATGGGGCATAGCTGTAGTTCGACAGGTTTGCTTTTATAGGATTACCGCTTTCATCTTTCTTCACTTTACCGTCCTCATCTTTCTCAACGAGTTGACTTTCCTCGAAGGTGATGGCTCTCTTTTCTGTAATTGGTACAATCGCCTCGCCGATGGTTATGGCGTCGGCAATGACAGGGGTTTCCGTCTCATCCTTATACATCATCTTGAGTGTCGTCGTGTCGTAGTATGACCCATCAGGTTCAATGGCCGTCAGATCCCAGTTATAGCTGATATTCGAGAATCCTTTAATGGCACTCTCGCCCTTTGTCGGGTTGGCTATGATAAGTTTGCCTGGGAAGTTTCCGTTCGTGGTGAATGTCAGATTTCCTTTGTTAGAGGTATCGCCGGTGTTGTTAAAGAAGATACGCTTGATCTTGTTTGCATCCTTTATGTATACCGTCAGTTCTGGCATACGGCTCTCAATGACAGTGGTCCTCGTCTGGTCGTTGTCCATAGTGAGCTTATTTTCGTCCTTATTATAAATATAGTACGGTTTGCTGGAGTCATCTTTATGTCCGAGTACGTCGTTCGCATTCTCCTCTGTCACCTGTGTATCATTCACCCAGAGCAGATAGCCCTCGCCCACGCTTTTCTCCACGGTGAGGGTATAGCTGGCCTCTGCGAACTCGTAGGTGTCGTTGCCTGCGAACGTGGCTTTGATGGTGGTCTCACCTTCGCCCACGATGGTGACTACGCCCTCTTCGCTGATGGTGGCGACCGTCTCCTTACTACTGCTGTAGGTCACAGCCAGGTTATTAGGATTACTCAGCGTGGGAGCTGTGAATGCCTGTCCCATGGTGGCTGTAGCAGTTTGTACTGAATATGCCAGAGTGGCTTTGTCCTTGCTGACTGTCAGTGTATAGCTGGCTTCTGCAGCCTCGTAAGTATCATTGCCTGCGAATGTAGCTTTGATGGTGGTCTCACCTTCGCCCACGATAGTGACTACACCCTCTTCGCTGATGGTGGCGACTGTCTCCTTGCTACTGCTATAGGTAACAGCCAGGTTATTAGGATTATTCAGTGTTGGAGCTGTGAATGCCTGACCCATGGTGGCTGTAGCAGTTTGTGTTGAATAAGCTAGAGTAGCTTTGTCCTTGCTGACAGTCAGAGTATAGCTGGCCTCTGTTGCTTCGTAGGTCTCGTTGCCTGCGAATGTGGCCTTGATGGTAGTCTCGCCCTCTCCTACGATGGTGACTACACCCTCTGCGCTGATAGTGGCGACTGTCTCCTTGCTACTGCTGTAGGTAACAGCCAGGCTATTAGGATTATTCAGCGTTGGAGCCGTGAATGCCTGTCCCATGGTGGCTGTTGCTGTTTGTACTGAATATGCCAGAGTGGCTTTGTCCTTGCTGACAGTCAGAGTATAGCTGGCCTCTGTTGCTTCGTAGGTCTCGTTGCCTGCGAATGTGGCCTTGATGGTAGTCTCGCCCTCTCCTACGATGGTGACTACGCCCTCTTCACTGATGGTAGCGACCGTCTCCTTGCTACTGCTGTAGGTTACAGCCAGGTTATTAGGATTACTCAGTGTGGGAGCTGTGAATGCCTGTCCCATGGTGGCTGTTGCTGTTTGTACTGAATATGCCAGAGTGGCTTTGTCCTTGCTGACAGTCAGAGTATAGCTGGCCTCTGCGGGCTCGTAGGTGTCGTTGCCCGCGAATGTAGCTTTGATGGTGGTCTCACCTTCGCCCACGATGGTGACTACACCCTCTGCGCTGATAGTGGCGACTGTCTCCTTGCTACTGCTGTAGGTCACAGCCAGGTTATTAGGATTATTCAGTGTGGGAGCTGTGAATGCCTGGCCCATGGTGGCTGTTGCTGTTTGTACTGAATATGCCAGAGTGGCTTTGTCCTTGCTGACTGTCAGTGTATAGCTGGCTTCTGCAGCCTCGTAAGTATCATTGCCTGCGAATGTAGCTTTGATGGTGGTCTCACCTTCGCCCACGATGGTGACTACGCCCTCTTCGCTGATGGTAGCGACCGTCTCCTTGCTACTGCTGTAGGTAACAGCCAGGCTATTAGGATTATTCAGTGTGGGAGCTGTGAATGCCTGGCCCATGGTGGCTGTAGCAGTTTGTGTTGAATAAGCTAGAGTAGCTTTGTCCTTGCTGACAGTCAGCGTATAGCTGGCCTCTGCTGCTTCGTAGGTGTCGTTGCCTGCGAATGTGGCTTTGATGGTGGTCTCACCTTCGCCCACGATGGTGACTACGCCCTCTTCGCTGATGGTGGCTACCGTCTCCTTGCTACTGCTGTAGGTTAGAGCCAAGCTATTAGGATTATTCAGCGTTGGAGCAGTGAATGCCTGGCCCATGGTGGCTGTTGCTGTTTGTACTGAATATGCCAGAGTGGCTTTGTCCTTGCTGACAGTCAGAGTATAGCTGGCCTCTGCTGCTTCGTAGGTCTCGTTGCCCGCGAATGTGGCTTTGATCACGGTCTCACCTTCGCCTACGAGGGTAACTACACCCTCTTCGCTGATGGTGGCGACCGTCTCCTTGCTACTGCTGTAGGTCACAGCCAGGTTATTAGGATTATTCAGCGTAGGAGCAGTGAATGCCTGTCCCATGGTAGCTGTCGCAGTCTCTTTTGAGAATGCCAGCGTGGGTGTTGCCTTATTAATTGTCAGGCTGTACGATGCTTGGGTACTGGTAGGATCAGCTTCATAGTTCGACCCTTCCTTGTTTGTATAGTTTTCTTTAGCAGCGGCAGTAACCACCACTGTTCCCGGTTTCAGGATAGTGAGTTTTCCTGTCGAGGGATTAATCGTAGCCACGCTTTCGTCATTAACGGAATATGTCACTTCGATTACACCTGCAGGATCCAGTTTCAGTACAGGCTCCGTAAAGGTTGTTCCGAAGGTGGTTTCTAATTCCTTCGCCTCGCTACCATCGGCTTTTTCGAACCAGATGGCTACGCTTGCCTGTTTAATGACGAAGTTGCCAGATTTCTCACCCTTATACATGCCTATACCTGTGATGGTAACTACTCCCTGGCCTGCATTCGTGTTATTTGAATAAGCTACGGTGTAGTCTTTATCAGCCGTCAAAGCCTCGCTATTGAATGTCACAGAGATCTCGGGTTCGATAGCTTCGCCGCCTTTGTATTCAAATTCATTCTCAGTCAGTATGATCTGTGCGTCTGAAATATCCTTCCTGCTGAGGAAGTTTGCCTTCACCTCATATCGGTAGTTCGCATCCGAGGCATCGAAGGTGTATGTAGTCACACCGCTGGGATCGGCGTTGGCATTTGTTGCCGTAATCTCCACAGGCACGTCAACTCCACCAGGCGTACGCGTCTGTGCATTGTCACCAGAGACAAGCTTGGTGACGGTGATCTGATCCTTCGTGATATAATAGCCATCCACAGGTGTTACGGTCAGTGTGGCCGTCGTTCCGCTGACGCTACCCACTACTGTTCCAGCGACACCCTCATTGCAGTCTACTCCGTCATTCTGATAGGAGATGACGAACTTCTCATCCGTTCCCTGAGCCACTGCGCTTGTTGTCAGCAGCAGGGCTGCCATTGCTATGATTGATTTAATATAGAGTTTCATACGTGTGTACCTTATTTATTATTAATAACCACCTTAAACTTCGTTTGAGCTCGCTCACGTTCGATAAAGCATGAGCGAGCTCAGCTTTATTCTCACTTAATCGCGACCTTTTTACCATTCTTAATGTAGATACCAGTCTTGGTAGGCTTCTCGATGCGATGACCTCCCATGTCGTACCAGTTGTCAATCGTCGATGGTTCATCGTTAATCGACTTAATGGCTGTTGAGCCGTCACTGCCGCCACCGATGATGCCAAAGGCACGGGTGCCTGCAGCTACATTGTTTGGCAACAGCAGATAGCAACGTTTTGCAGGAATCGTACCCGTGGTAGACTTTACGAACTCGCCCTTATAGAGTACATAGACGGTACCGCCACTGATGCTGGCTACGTTCAAATCCACAGCCGTACCCTTTAGAGGTAGCTCGCTGGCATCAGGAATCACCTCGAGAGGATTCTCGGTGCTCGTGGTTTGTTCTACGAAGACTGCCACACCCTTCTTGATATATCTGATGCGCTGGGTAACAACATTATTGCCGTTGACTCCCGTGATGATGTAGGCTACAACACCTTCTGGCACTTCCAGATCCTCCGTCTCGCTATAGTAGGTTGCTTGGGACTGATTCTCGCTCAGTCCAAGCTCATCTGTCGTCACGGTGCGGTTCTTGATCTTCCAAACTTTTTCTGCGCTGCCAGTGAAGTTGTTCTTGATAGGGTTGCCACTGCTGTCCATCGTCTTTGCTGTAACGGTGAGCTTATAGTCACCAGCCTCTTTCTCAGTATTACCACTGACTTCGTAGCAGTCAATAGGGACCTCAATATTGCCAGCCATCACGTTTGTGACATTCACCGTCTGCTGTTCACCATTATAGGTCAGCTCTTCCTTGTCCAGTGTGATGACTGCATCTGCGATGTCGAGCTGTGCGATGGTGAAAGCCTTCTCTGCAGATCCTCCGAGGTAATTGCCTGTTTCTGCAACCGTAGCCTTCACCATATAGGTTCCTGCGTCTGTGGTCGTTGTGAGGGTAGACCATGCGCTATACGTCTCTGCTCCTGCAGCCTTGTATTGCCAGGTGATGTCACCCTCGCCCAAGTTTCCTTCCAGCGAAGGTTCATTCGGTGTATCTCCGTATGCCCAGCCCTCCAGGTTGATGGTCAGATTCAGCTGCGCTCTATCGATAGTAAAGTCTACTGACTTGCTACCTTTGTAATTGCCTTCGCCTGTAATGAAAATCTTATAGTCACCAGCATCTTTCATCTCATCGACATCGGCACCCGCCTGCTGGTACTTCACGCTGTAGTCTGTATTAGCTGTCAGCGAAGTCTCTGCGGTCTCTGTAGCCTTGACGCTAAACGTTGGGGTAATGGGAGAGCCTGTGTAAGCCGTTGGCGTCGTAAGTCCCGTTACTACGTAGTCTGAAAGGTCTGCCTGTTCGATAGTAAATGTGGCAACACCAGTACCGCTGTAGTTGCCCTTCAGTGATACGGTAACGGTGGGTGCATTCTCTGTGGCTGTAGCCAAGGCTGCATTCACGTTATTCGTATATACGGCGTCTTCATATTCTATCGGATCTGTGACGTCTGAAATCGTTACACTTGAAACTCCAGGCGTATGAGCCGTTCCATCGAATGTGTATGACGTCGTGGCGAGCGTCACCGTGATGTCTGCCGTAGCAATTTCCTTTGGTGTAATTGTAATTTCTTTGGTGATCTCTCCAGTGTAGTTGCCTTCACCATAAATGGTAAGGGTATAGGTGCCTGCGGTAGCAGGACCATCAACAGCTTTTCCATCTTGAGAATAAGAGTATCCGTAGGCTTCAGATGTCAGAGTGGTTTCACCATCCTTTACTGTAATCTCTGGATATTGAATATCTCCATTGTAAGTAAAGCTGGATGCTGATAATGTAACCGATATCGATTCATCCGATATACTCTTCTGTACGATGTTGAAATGGGCAAACTGGGTTGTTCCAGCTGTGAAGTAATTGCTTTCACCTGTGGCTGTGATGGTGACAGTAGGGGCATTTGCTGATGTAGATGTAGCCACATTGATATTGTTGCTATAGCCGATGCTAAAGCCATAATCGCTGGCTGATAAAGTGTTGCCATTCAATTTTACCGTAATCTCTGGCTTAATTTCAGAGCCTGTATAGGTCTGGTCTGCGATATTCTCAATCTTTACGATGCTGAGATCAGCCTTTGTAATGGCAAAGTTTGCATACGTGCTGCCGCCGTAGCTGTCTCCTGTTCCAGTAATAACAATCCTGTAGGAACCAACTTCTACCATTTCGGGAACATCGGTATAGTTTATTGAAGGGCCAGAACCTTCATCACCAGCTACAACTTCTACAGACTGGTAGCTGACGGTATAGTCAGAATTAAGTGTCAGCGAAGTCTCTGCGTCTGCCGAAGCCTTGACGCTAAACGCTGGTTCAATAGCAGCGCCAGTGTAGGTTGCCGATGTAGCAAGGCCTTGGACTGTATACTCAGAAATATCTGTTTTAACTGTGAATTCCTGAGTAGTCTTTTCACTTTCATAATTTGTTCCAGATTTTGCAGCACTTACCCATGCAGTTAGAGTTCCCGTTTGTGCTGCAACGCCTCCTTCAGGATATTCCGTACCAGTAACAGGATTCTCATCCCAGCTATAGTAGATGGTATTTGTAATTCCTGCCGTTGCTGAACTTGTTGCGTATGCCTCGTCTATTGAAATCGCAATCTTGTCTGTATTAAGATAGGTCTTGGTATTATCGAATGCAATGGTAGGAGTAGGAGGAATAATATTGAAAGTCGTCGTCGTGCTTCCTGTAAATTTCTCGCTTCCCTCTTTTGCGGTAAGCGTAATAGTAACCTGACCTACATTTGTGTTGTCTGGTGTGTAACCTATAACATAGTCATCAGTAGTGACACTTGTTCCGTCGGGAGTGGTCACGGTCAGCTCTGGCTCAATGGCGGTGCCTGTATAGACCTGGTCTCCAATCTCAGTGAGAGTCACATTCGCGAGGCTGCCTTTTTCAATATTCAACTGATAGTGCTTGTCTAGTTCCTTATAGTTGTCATTTTCTGCGGCTATAGCATAAACGTAAACGGTACCAGCTTTAAGAATGGTGACATTTCCTTCATCGTCTATTGTCGCTACATCAGACTCTGCACCTGTTTCGCTATTTTCTGCCTTGCAACTAAAGGTGATAGGCAGATTATGTGGATTCTTCAGTCGTGGAGAATCGTATGCCGTTCCATAAGTGGCCACTTCTACTGCCTGCACAGGATCTTCTTGATCACCCTTGATATGATAGAAATAAAGTCCAGCAATGCCCTTCTCAATGGTATAAGAAACATCTTTGGTACCTGTGTAATCACCCTTACCTTCGATAGAGACGGTATATGTACCTACATCAATTGGTGATGTGACAGCCTCGCCGCCTTTGGTATAGCCAGTGATGGTGAAGTCGGTATCCTTGGTGAGCGATGTCACATCGGTGATTCCCTCTACTGCGATGGTAGTGGGTTCAAGAGCTTCTCCTGTACAAGTGGCATTAGCAATTGTAGCCGTGATACCTTCTGCTGCAAGGTCGATGGCGAACTTGGCCGTAACGTCCACTTGGGCATCGGGCATATCGAAAGAGTATTGATCAGTAATTTCTGTGGAATTAGTGATTGTCACTTCTGTACTGGCGTTGACAGCTTTTAACCATAAGAGAACGTAATGCTCTTCTGCGTTTGGCGTGGCATTGATTATAGCCTTCTGACCAGGAGCAACAAGGATACTTCCGTCGTTTTCAATATAATAGGTACCTTCTTTTCCTGTGACAGCTCCTGCAGAAGACTCCGCTGGTAATACCACTGGTTTTGTATAAAGAACAGCACCGTTATCCTCAAAAATATCGGGAGCGTCTTCATATTGTAGTTTTTCCTCATTAAAGATGCCTCCTACAGCACGCTGGGTATAGCCAGACTTCTCTACAGGATCGTTATTCCCAATCTTTGTTTGGGTTTCAACTGTAAAATAGTATTTATTGTTCGTCAATGAGCCTTCTGCTCTATATGCTACTATTGCTCCTGCGAGATTTGCATTATTACTATTGTTAATACTGTTGACAGTAGTTGTACCTTCAACTGAATTCCCAGAAATAGTTGCTTCACTATATCCCACGATACCTCCTGAGTAACTATTTTGACCATTACCAGTACTATTGATTGAAACATCAGTAACTGTACATCCGTTGATATTAGAGTCACTATAAGCGTAAGCAACAATGCCTCCGGCATATACATAACCATCTCCAGAATTTGTGATGGAAGATGTTATTGTACCACCATTGACGGTGCAATCTTTAACAATACCATTGTAGACCATTCCTGTAATACCACCAGAATAAGTGCTTTGTGAATTGCCACTGCTTATAGTACAAGAGGTAACAGTACAATTCTCGATTGTTCCGTAGTGCAAATAACCGGCAATTGCACCATTTTGGTCTCCATTTCCGAATTGACAACCGTTGAGGGTAAGGTTCTTTACGGTTCCCCTAGTGATTGCGTCATTATTATTGGTATCGATACTACCAATCTCTCCAAAGAGACCTGATACGCCATCTGGATTTGTATTACTGAATGTCAATCCAGTAATGGAATTGCCGTCTCCATTAAAGGTTCCGATGAAGCTCTTGGTATTATTACCTATTGGTTCAAAGCCAGTCAGATTTGTGCAGTCAATGTTTCCACCGAGTTTGATGTATTCAGTGCTCAGTATGCCATCATTGACGTATTTGGCGAAGTTTTTCAGGTCGTCAGCAGTTCCTATAATGAATGGATTGGCAGAAGTTCCACTACCTCCGCTTAAGATAGTAGAAGTAATGGTAGTTTTATATGTGTTTGGCTGATCCCCACCCAAAATCGTTTCATCTATTTTATACAGCCCTGTGTTAACAACACTACCGAAACCGGCAATAGTCTGCTCACCTACTGCCTCCAACTGCATAGAACAGGGTTCCGTTCCGCCATTCGTAAAGGTCAGCGTCGGAGTTCCAGTACCATCATAAAGAATCGCGCTACAATTTCCACCGCCCTTTACAACATTGTTTGTACCGTTCAAGCTGATAACAAGATTGGCTGTTCCGGTATATTTAATACCTGCACGCTCTGTAGTGGGTATAATCGTTGCATCAGTCAGTGTCAGCGTTGCCGGAGTCGTATCGCCTGCCGGGGTGAAAGTCACAGTACCAGTAATACCTGTACCAGTGATACCAGTTGTTGCATTTTGATCAGTTACTTGTACTCCCGCCACAGTAATATCATAAGTTGTAGTGAAATCTGCTATACTTACATTCGTAAAAGAATTCCACTGTTCAGAAGTTGGATTATCTACACCCGACGGACTCACGAGCTGCAATGGGGGTGTAATAGTAACAGAAGAGAAACCTTTGACTGAGCCTGTGAAGTCTACTTTATTTCCACTTAAACTTGATTCATCCTTTTTGAAAATAATCGTACCCGGAGTATCACCTTCGAAAGTAATATTACTTACACCATTGGAGCCTGAGACTTCAACTATAAATTCCGGTAATCCAGATTTAATCCCATCGCCATACCCATAGCCAGCTAAGTGCAACGTATGCGTACTGGGGATATACTTAGTTCCACCTGAAACAGGACTCAAATTACTAGAGCTCAACCTTGCTCCCCCTATCCACACGTCATAATACGCTATATAATCAATCTTTACATACTTATATGTGGCATTGGGAATACCTGATTCTATCTTCGACCAACCTGTCTGTCCTTCTGTTGTGAATGAATTTGTAACGTTATAACCTGATGTTAAATCTGAGAACTGATAAATACCTTCCACACTTAATGAGCCGTATTCTTCAACTACATCCGATGTAGTAAAGGTTAGGTTACCCGTAGTTGTTCCTGTTGTAAATCTAATTCCGTTAATGTTATCAGAATTCGGGGTCAGCGTATTATATCCTATCAGTTGAATAGTCAAATTTGCAATAGAACTTTCAATAGGGCATAATCCTGGAATAGCCGACATATCAATCGTTGCACCGTTCAAAGTCAGCGTAGCAGGATTATCACCTGATGCCGGTGTGAATGACACTGTTGCTGTTCCAACGTCATTAAGCACATTTGCAGCATTTTCATCAGTTACCTGTACACCAGCAACAGTAATAGGATAATTCTCTCCCCATGCCGTGCTGGGCAGGAGCAGCATTGTTAGAAGAACCAAAAGGACTTTGGTGAAGATCGAGGGATGGGCGGACGTGTGTCCTGTTCCCACTGACTCGCACAATGGGGACTGTCCCCGCAGTGCGCTCGTTGGTCGATGGTTGAGTAATTCTTTTCTCATAATGGTTATTGTTTTTTTTGTTATTAATTCTACTTCAAAGGCTCTAATGAGCCTATTTGGGTGCAAAGGTACAAAATATTTTTGAAAAACAAGTGTATTTAATACAAAATAATGTTATTATTTTGGTTTTTTGCGACATTGCGACAATTTGGTTTTTCCTTGATTTGGCGACAGGCGACAAAGCGACAAAAAGCGAAATCAAATGTTCAAATGTTCAAATGTTCAAAATGATTTTTCAAAAGGACGATACGACACGAAGGAACAATCAGATTACCATTTAGCGACAAAATACTCTTATTAATAATTATATATATTATATATTATATTATAATATAATATATAATATATATAATTTAATATAAGATAAATGGTTAAATAATTGTATGTTCGTGTCGTATTTTGAACATTTGAACATTTGAACATCGAACAGCAAATTGCCTTTCCCTGAATAGTGTTGACTCTGTTAGAGCGGTTGTTTAATGACTTTTTGTTAATAACTGTTTATTGTACTGACTTTGTTGACTTCTTTATCTGAGTTGTTTGTCTCGTTTCCTGACTATGTTGTCTCATTTCCCGGGTTTGTGGACTTCATACGGATTTCGTTGACTTGCTTTGCTAAGGGAATTGACTTCGTACTGGAATCGTTGACTCCCCATGGCTCAGCCCAGGCTATGAAAAACACTCAGGGGATGCCTTGCGGCAGGGGGCAGACAGCCCCCGATAGCCCCTTTGGCTTCCACATCTGCTGCTGCGGGCCTTCTTCCCTATGGACGTCCGACGGCGTTTTCAGACCAATGCTGTAATGCAGCCTCTGTTCGTTGTAGAAACGGATGAAGGCGGCGATCCGCTCCTGTGCGTCCAGACGGCTCTTGAAGCGCATCTCACGGTAGACCACCTCCGTCTTGATCGTACCGTTCACGCGTTCCGCAATGGCGTTGTCCGTAGGTTTGTAGTCCTCAGTCATACTTATCTTTATACCATATTTCTTTAATTCGTCCGTATAGGCGTTGCAGCAGTACTGCACACCCCTGTCAGAGTGGTGGATGAGTCCTTTCAGTTCATCGGCCGTAGCCTGATCTAGGCCCATCCTGAGAGCCTGAAGCGTATATTCAGCTTCCAATGTGTCAGACAGACACCAGCCCACGATCTTACGCGAATACGCGTCTGTAACCAGATGCAGGTAGCAGCAGCCGTCCACGAGGTCGATGTAAGTGATGTCGCTCACCCAGAGCTGGTTGGCACGTGTCGGCACGAAGCCGCGGATGAGGTTCTTATACATACGGTAGCAGTGGTTCGAGTTCGTCGTGTGACGCGGCTTGGGACGCTTCTGCATCAGTTGGAAGTCGCGTAGTAGCTGTAGGAATGAATCACGTCCTGGCACCCAGTCGCACAGGAACATGCGCTTCATCATCAGCCACAGTTTATAATAACCGATGCCCGGATCCATTTGGCGGATCTGCTTCACGGCATCCACGATGCGCATCACGCGGAAGAGATACTCCTGATCGCGTTTGCACTTTTGATAATACGCCTGTTTCGTCCGGTCAAGCAGGCTGCAGGAATACTTGACGGTAAACTCCGTCTTCCCACAAAGGCGCTCTACCGCTTGACCCCAGATTTTTTTCTTATCCGGATACCCTGCTCCTCGCAGATGTCTATCAGCGTGTTAAGCGCCAGGTTACGGTCCTTCTCAAACTGAAGCTGCTTCTCAAGCTTCTGGAGCTGCTTCTGGAGCTGTTCTATCACAGCCTGCTGATCCTCAACAGGAACCGGTTTTGAAGTACTCTTTTGCTCTGACATCTCTAAATCACTAATGTTAATCCGCGGCAAATTTACGCATTTTGTTTGAATTTCATGCGGAGTTAGGCATAAACTTACCCAATTACTTACGGTTTGGACACTTGGAAGGCCATATTTCATGGCAATTTCCGTTCTGGGGACTCCTGTCTGCAGATACTCCACTGCAACTGCACGCATAAACATGCGTGAATAACGTCTACCTCTTCTCATACTTTTTAACTTTTTGAGGCTCCTCAGGAGTCAACCTATTTCAGTACAAGACAAATTGTCGCAATGTCGCAAAATGTTTTGTCGCTTTGTCGCCTGTCGCCGTGTCGCCAAAAAAATAAGAACCGTTTATCTGAGGACAAACGGCTCTTATGTGTGAATAAGATGAGCTTATTTTGAGATAAGCCCATTGTAATGGTGTGTCAGACGGGGAGGGTGAAGATGAAACGGGCGCCGAGGGCGCAGAGGGTGTCAAGCTTCACGTCACCGTTGAGGCGGCGGGCGATAGAGCGGGCTACGGTGAGACCACAGCCTGCGCCGTCGAAGTAGCTGTTGAGCTTCGTAAACGGCTCGAAGATCTTCTCTGCATCTTCGGCAGGAATACCCTGGCCCATGTCTTCGACAATGAACTCAACGGTGTTGCCGTCGCTCTTGGTGAGCAGGTTGACGGAACCACTGGTGGTGAACTTCATCGCGTTGTCGAGCAGATTGACGAGCACGCGGGTTGCCATGGCCTTGTTGGTGAAGAGCATCATGAACTGTGCCTCCTCGGAAATCTGGCTCTTGAAAGTGAAATAGTCCACCTTGTCGATACCTGTCTCGAGAATGGCCTGCTGGATGATCTCCGTCACCTGGCAGTTGTCGTCAGCCTCGATGGCCGTCTCCATCTCCACATCGTTGATGTTGAGGATGTTGTTAGCCTGCTGGGCAATCTGCGCTGCACCAGGCATGGCGTAGTCGAGCTTGGCCTTGATGGCCTCTGCAGACTGCTGGATGAGATCCTTCTTCTGGAGCATGGCCTGTTCCAGGCGCGACTTGGCACCCATGAGGTCATTGACCTGAGTCTCGAGCTTCTCTTTCACGTTGGCCATGGTCTGGCGCTCCTCTTCCATCTTGTCGAAGGCGAGGAGAGCCTGCTCATAGCCCTGTCCTACGCTGTCGAAATTCTGCTCCAGGTCGCGGTAGTCCTTGAGGAGCTTCTCGAGCTCGTTGACACGCTTCTGGTAGTCCGTCAGCAGCTGTTCCCCCTCTTCCTCGTGGTTCTTGGTAGCCTTTCTCTGGAAATAGAGGGCGATACCGAGTCCGGCGATGATGAGGACTAGGATGATAATCAGGATAGTCATGTGCGATTAGTCTTTTTTCTGTTCTACCTTCATGAACTTCGTAAAGCCAGTCATGGCCAATACCTTGTAGATTTCAGGACTGACATTGGTAATCTTGAACTGTCCCTTGAGCTGCATCACGGTACGCATGGTCTTCTGGATGATGCGGAGGCCGGAGCTGGCCATGTAGACGAGGTCTGTGCAGTCCATTTCGAGGTCTACGCCACCGTCCTTGAGTGCAGGCTGGATGTCAGCCTCGAACTGGTTAGCGTTCATTGTGTCGATACGTGCTCCTGTCTTGATGATGGTCTTGCCACCTTCTTTTAAAATCTGTGTCATAATCGTATAATTTAATTTAATGTTTAATCTTTAATGTATAATGTCTCAAATTTCTTTCTTCATCGTGAGCAGGTTCTTGCCTTCGAGTCGTTGGTAGGTCACTTGGTTCATGATGTTCTTGACGATGTAGATGCCCATGCCGCCAATATCGCGCTCCATGGGGTTGACGTTGGGATCGGCATCCTCCTTCAGTGTGGGGTCGAATTCCTTTCCCTTGTCGCTTAGTACGAAGGTCAGTTCCTTGCCATCGCTCTCGGCCACGAGTTCGATTTCCTCGTGCTTCCCTTCGGGATAGGCGTAGAAGATGACATTTGAAACCATCTCTTCCATCACTAGGTTCAGATTCATCTGGAGTTCCATGTCGAGGCCCAGTTCTTCGCCGATTTCCTCGACAAACTGGTTGACGCGTTCCAGTTCTCCTACCTCGTTTTTGATTTTAATCTCCTTTTTCATAAGCTGTTTGTTATTGGATTTCTTTCACTTTTCACTTCTTTACATACAGGCAGAGCATGGTGAGGTCGTCGTTTGGCTCGGCGCCATCGCGATGTTTCTCCACCTCGGCCTTGAGCATCTCCACGGTCTTCTCAGAGTTCTCGAAGGGCGTCTTGGCCATGATGTCGAGCAGTCGTTCGTCAGAGAACTGTTCCTGCTGGCGGTTCTCCGCCTCGTTGAGACCGTCGGTATAGACGAAGAATGGCTTGTTGGAAATATCTTCAATCTCCTCGCCCTCGTACTCCAGCCCTGGCCACATGCCGATGGGGGCATTGGGGAGCATGTCGATGAATTCGGAGCCGAATACGGGCGGGTTATGTCCTGCGTTACAGAAGAAGAGGTGGCCCGTCTTGAGGTCGACGAGCCCGAGGAACATGGTGACGAACATCATCAGCTCGTTGTCCTCGCCCGAGAGGGCATCGTTGATGCGCGTGGCAATCTCTGCTGGCATCATCTTCTGGGCAGCGAGGGTACGGAAGAGTCGTGTGGCCTGTGCCATGAAGAGTGAGGCGGGAACGCCCTTACCTGATACGTCGCCGAGGCAGAAGTAGAGCTGGTCGTCGACGAGGTGGTAGCCATAGAGGTCGCCGCCAACTTCCTTCGCCGGGGTCATCGATGCATAGAGGTCGAGGTCCTCGCGATCGGGGAAGGTGTGTGGCACCATGGAGCTCTGGATGTCGCGTGCGATACGGAGGTCGCTCTCGATACGCTCCTTGGCGATAGTTGTCTCCTCGAGCTGGTCGTAGGCTGTGAGCAGCTCCTGGTGGGTCGTCTCCAGTTTGTGGTGGGTCTCCTCCAGTCTCTCGTGGGCATCCTCCAGCTTCTCGTGGGCGATCTTCAGTCGCTTGGCTGAGCGCATGCGGAAGTAGATGAAGATGCTGAGGGCGATGACGATGATCGAGGCGATGATGATGATGCTGAGCTGTTGCTGGCGTGCCTGTTCCATCTCGAGGCGTGCTTTCTCCTCAGCCTGCTGCATCTTCAGTTCGTCGACGTGGAAGAGGGTGTTCATCTCCGTCAGCTGTCGCTTCGTGTCGTGGGCGTTGATCGAGTCGTTGATGATGTACATCTCGTTGTACATGTGTGCGGCGTCCTTGTATCGCCCGAGGCCTTCGAAGATCTCTGCGCGCTGTTTCCTGACGCGGATGAGCTCCGACTTGTCGCTGGTATCTTCCAAGAGTCGCATGCGGCGGTCGTTGAGGGCGAGCGCCTCCTCGAAGAAGCCCTGTTTCTTACAGAGTTCACCACGGTAGTAGAGCCATCGCTGGTTGAGGTAGCCCTCCTCACTGGTGCAGCGCTTCTTCACCTCGTCGAGCATCTGTGCGGCCTTGTCGAGTTCGTTGAGACCCAGCGCACCCTGGGCACAGCCCAGATAATAGTAAGCCTTACGGTTCTCCGACTCGGTGTTGGAACCGATGTTGGTGTAGTAGTCGCTGAGGAATTTCCCCCAGGTGTCAGTCACTTCGTTGATCTTCTCGTATTTGTGTTGCATTTCGAGCACGTCGACGTAGTAGGCGAAGATGTCGGAGAGCTGCACGGGCTTGGGGTCCATCTTCATGAGCAGGTCGATACTCTTCTGGTAGGAGTCGGCGGCTTCCTCATGGTTGTACATGTTGGCGTAGACATTACCCATGGCATAGTAGGCCATACCCATGCCGTAGCGGTCGTTGCGCTTCTTGGCGTCCTCGTACATGGCGTTTACCTCCTTCAGACCCGTATTGGTCTGTCCTGCGAAGTTGAAGGTCTCCACAAGGATGGTCCACGTCTCGTAGTAGTTTTTCCAGTTCTGCATGGTAGCCAGGAACTCGAGGGCGGTGGGTACCTGTTCGTAGATGGAGTCGTTGAGATCGTTGTTGTAGAACAGGATGATCTTCTGTACCATGGCTTCGCCCTCCTCCTGGAGGTCTCCCTGCTTATGGCATTCTGCGATAACCTGGTTGATGCAGCGCAGCTGGTAGTCGACGTCATCGAACTCCTGGCTGAGGTCATAGATCTTCTGCAGGATGTTGATACGCTCGGTACCCTTTGCCGTGGTAAGCGCCTTTCTCAGCTCTTCGGTCTCGTCAGCAAACATCGAGATCGTAGAGATGCTCATGAGCAGTATTATCAGCCAGCGGTTGAGGTTCATATTTCTACACTTTTATTCTAAATTGGTGCAAAAATACGAAAAGAATCCGAATTGGGCAAAAATTTTACTAAGAAAAATCGAAAAAGATGCTAATTTTCCACCTTACTTATAAATGTAGGCCGTTTTCGATGACAATCTGGCGCATGTTCTTCAGCAAGTCGCTGGCGAAGATGAAGTCCGTGAGCTTCTTGTTGTCGGATCCCATGATCATGCTGCTTTCACCCTGCCAGGCCTTCTCGCCTTCGTAAATAAAAATGATATTCTCGCCGATACCCATCACGGAGTTCATGTCGTGGGTGTTGATGATGGTGGTGATGTTGTATTCCTGGGTGATGGAGTGGAGCAGATCGTCGATGACTAGCGAGGTTTTGGGGTCGAGACCCGAGTTGGGCTCGTCGCAGAAGAGGTATTTGGGATTGAGTGCGATGGCACGTGCGATGGCCACTCGCTTCTGCATGCCTCCAGAGATCTCGCCAGGGAATTTTTCGTCGGCATCCTTCAGATTTACGCGGTCCAGGCACTCTTTGGCGCGATGGATACGTTCGCGGAGTGTCATCGTGGAGAACATGTCGAGGGGGAACATGACGTTCTCGAGTACGGTCAGTGAGTCGAAGAGGGCCGCACTCTGGAAGATCATGCCCATCTCGCGTCGCATCATCACCTTATCGTGCTTCGAGAGATTCACGAAGTCGCGTCCGTCGTAGAGTACCTCACCCTTTGTGGGGTCGAGTAATCCGACAAGATTTTTCATCAGTACGGTCTTGCCTGAACCACTCTGTCCGATGATGAGGTTGGTCTTGCCATCCTCGAAGGTGGTATTGATATCCTTGAGGACCTCTTTGTCCTCAAAGCTCTTATATAAATGCTTAACCTCTATCATGACAGTAGTTGTGTTAAGAAGACATCACTAAAGAGGATGAGGGCGCTCGACGACACCACGGCATCGGTAGAGGCCTTGCCCACATTCACACTGCCGCCCTCGACGGTATAGCCGAAGAAGGCAGGCACGCTGGAGATGATGAAGGCGAAGAAGAGGCTCTTGATGATACTCATCCACACGAACCAGGCGTTGAACGCATGCTGCAGTCCCAGTGTCAGGTCGTCGGGGGGCATGATATGGCCGATATACGACGTGGCGTAGGCGCCCAGGATACCCATCCCCGAGGAGTAGATCACGAGGAACGGCATGATGGTGATCATACCCATGATCTTCGGGAGGATGAGGTAGCAGGCAGAGTTGACGCCCATGATCTCGAGGGCATCGATCTGCTGGGTGACGCGCATCGTGCCTATCTCCGAGGCGATGTTCGAGCCCACCTTTCCTGCCAGGATGAGACACATGATGGAGCTGGAGAACTCAAGGAGCATGATCTCACGGGTGGTATAGCCCGAAACCCAGCGAGGCATCCAGGGGCTCTGGATGTTCAGCTTCATCTGGATACAGATCACGGCACCTATGAAGAACGAGATGAGCAGAACGATGCCGATGGAGTTGACACCGAGCTGCGCCATTTCCTTGACGTACTGTTTCAGGAACATCCTCATGCGTTCAGGTCGCGAGAAGGTGCGCCCCATCAGCATCAGGTAACGACCGAAGGTGGTCAGCCAGTTCGTTATTAACATGCTCTTTTCTTGAATTTCGCTGCAAAAGTACGAAAAAATAGGCACTGATTACACAGATTAACACAGATTAATAATAAAATTCAAAAAAATCCTTGTAATCCGTGTCATCCGTGCCAAAAAATAACTACCTTTGCACCCGATTTATGGAAGAAAAGATTGTTTTACGCACGGAAGGCCTCGTGAAGCGCTATGGAAAGCGTACGGTGGTCAATGATGTGAGCTTCGACGTGAAGCAGGGTGAGATCGTGGGACTTCTGGGTCCTAACGGTGCAGGCAAGACCACCTCGTTCTACATGACGACGGGTCTCGTGGTGCCCAATGGCGGCCATATCTACTTGGGTGACGAGGAGGTGACGAAATACCCTGTGTACAAGCGTGCCCGCGCTGGCATCGGCTATCTGGCCCAGGAGGCCTCGGTGTTCCGTAAGATGAGTGTCGAGGACAATATCCTCTCGGTGCTGGAGATGACGGGCAAGCCCCGTGACTACCAGTTGAAGAAGCTCGAGGAGCTTATTGCCGAGTTCCGTCTGGAGAAGGTGCGCAAGAACACGGGTGACCGTCTCTCGGGTGGTGAGCGCCGTCGTACAGAGATTGCCCGTTGTCTGGCTATCGAGCCGAAGTTTATCATGCTCGACGAGCCCTTTGCGGGTGTAGACCCTATCGCCGTAGAAGATATCCAGCAGATTGTCTACAAGCTGAAGTACCTGAACATCGGCATTCTGATTACTGACCATAACGTGGATGAGACATTGGCCATTACTGACCGTGCCTACCTGTTGTTCGAGGGCCGTATCCTCTTCCAGGGCACGCCAGAGGAGTTGGCTGCGAACAAGATTGTCCGCGAGAAATACCTCACAGAGTCATTCGAGCTCCGCAAGAAGGATTTCCAGAAACTGGCAGAGGAACGGG
>JAEEGJ010004825.1_pt1 | contig 44205 bp, 37 predicted proteins | sample 8958761 | NCBI WGS metagenome assembly JAEEGJ01 (sample SAMN16246546, study PRJNA631951) | gut metagenome | biome: gut microbiome; feature: rumen; material: RS-attached | host: Bos | place: Iran: Karaj | collected 2018-10
GGTATTAGTACTCACAATCTTAATGAGTATCCCGACTATGTTAACGAGGCAGCTTTTAAGCAGTTTAGAGACGAATACAATGTTAACATTATGCGTCTTGCTATGTATGCGGCATTTGCAGACAATAATCCCGGATACGCTGATTCCGATGACGAGCACAGAGCTAAACTTGAGGAACTTATTCTCAAGGGTGTAAAGATATGTGCAGACCTTGGATTATATTGCCTTGTGGATTGGCATATTCTTTTTGATTACAATCCCAACATGCATACTGATATGGCAATCAGATTCTTTAAGAACATTGCTCCCAAGTTAAAGGATTATGACAATGTAATCTATGAGATTTGCAATGAGCCCAACATGAATATGGAGACTAAGGAAGAGACAACCTGGGAAGACGTTAAGAGATACGCTAATCAGGTTATTCCTGAGATTAAGAATATCGATCATGAAAAAGTAATAATCGTAGGTACTCCTACCTGGTCTCAGAGAGTTGATACAGCATCTGATTCACCTCTTGAATACGATAACATTATGTATGCATTACATTTTTATGCAGATACACATAGAGACAAGTTAAGAGACATATGCAAGTATGCCAGAAGCAAAAACCTGCCTATCTTTGTAACTGAATTCGGTGTTGGTAGAGCAGATGGTGACGGAGACATCAATGACGAAGAGTCAGCCAAGTGGTTAGATCTTCTTGATAGCGAGAAGATTAGTCGAGTTATATGGAATCTCTCTAATAAGAACGAGACATCATCCATATTGGTTCCGACCTGCACCAAGACATATGGTTTTGCCGAAGAAGATTTGACTGAATGCGGCAAGCGAATGAAGAGTATCATGAGCAGAATGTAATAGAGGAATAAAAATGTCATACATGGCATTATATCGCAAGTTCAGACCGCAGACATTTGATGAGGTTCGTGGTCAGGAAGCGATAGTAACCACACTTAAAAATCAAATAATTCAGAATCGTATCGGCCACGCTTATCTTTTTTGCGGAACCAGAGGTACAGGTAAGACAACACTTGCCAAGATTATGGCTAAGGCTGTCAACTGCGAGCATCCTGTCAATGGCAATCCTTGTATGGAATGCGATACCTGTAAGGCTATTGCTAACGGTACCTCACTTAATATGATTGAGATGGATGCCGCATCCAACAGTGGCGTTGATAATATACGAGAACTCATAAAAGAGGTTGATTATAAACCGACGAGAGGCAAGTACAAGGTATACATTATCGATGAAGCACACAACCTGTCGCCGGAGGCTTTTAATGCGCTTCTCAAGACTCTCGAGGAGCCACCCGAGCATGTAATATTCATCCTGGCAACTACTGAGGCTCATAAGATTTTAGTAACTATTATGTCCCGTTGTCAGAGATATGATTTTAAGAGAATCCCACTTGAAACAATCGCAGGCAGAATGAGAGAACTCACCGATCGAGAAGGAGTGAGCGCTACAGACGAGGCACTTAATTATGTGGCCAAGGCCGCTGATGGATCGATGCGAGATGGTCTCTCTTTACTTGATCAATGCATAGCATTTTACCCCGGAGAGGAACTTACACTTGATAAAGTATTGGTTTCTCTTGGTGCGGTTAAGACAGACATATACAGTAAGATTTTTAATGATGTAATCTCACAGAATGTTACACAGGTTGTAAAAGATCTTGAAGAAGTGGTTGTCGCAGGTACTGAGATTAGCAGATTCGTTGCTGACTTCACATGGTATCTTCGTAATCTTATGATTATAAAAAGTTCTGATGCTCCGGCAGAAATACTTGATGTTACGACAGAGAGTATGGCTGAAATGAAGGCTGATGCTGCCAAGGTTGAACTTACAACCATAATGAGATTTATCAGAATTTTATCCGATCTTACAGGTTCGTTAAAGTTGACAACACAGGCCAGAATTCTTACAGAGATGACTCTTATAAAACTGTGTACACCTCAGATGGATAAAAAGCCCGACGCTTTGATGGATAGAATAAGAAACATCGAGAAAAGACTCGATGAAGGAGCATTTGTAGTAACGGGAACACAGAGCACTTCACAGACGGAGTCCTTTGCTCCGGTTGAAAAAAAGATAGAATTACCGGAAGCTATACCTGCGGATATACAGCAGATAGTTGATGAGTGGAGTTCGATAGTTGATAATGCAGAAGCTCTTCTTAAGGGATATATGAATAAGGTTGATTGCTCGATGGATGCATCAAAACCCGACACTCTTATCCTGGTTGCAAAGTTCAAGACAGCGTACGATGGTCTTATGGAAGAAGAGCACGCGAAGATGCTCTCTGGTATTATTAACGAGAGAGTTCGTAAGGAAGTAAAGTACGAATTGGTACTTGATGAGAATGGTACCAAGTATTCCAAGATTCCTCATTCCAAGCAGCCCAATATGCAGATAGTTGAGGAAGATAATTTTGATGAAGGATTTTAATAAACAATATTAGGAGGACATATAGATATGGCAAAAAGAGGCGGATATCCCGGAGGCATGATGCCCGGCAATATGAATAATCTGATGAAGCAGGCTCAGAGAATGCAGCGTCAGATGGAAGAGAATCAGAAGGCTATGGAGACTAAGGAATTTACTGCAACTGCAGGCGGCAACGCAGTAAGCGTATCCATGACCGGTAAGAGAGAAGTAACCAAGGTTAAGATTGATCCAGAATTACTTGATCCTGAAAATGTAGAGGATCTTGAAGATCTTATCATGGTGGCAATGAACGATATTTTAACTCAGATTGAAAATGCCAACAACGAAGCAGTTAATGCTATGACAGGCGGAATGAACTTCGGCGGATTAAATTTCTAAGATGGAAGTTAACAGCGGATATATCAATAGATTAATTGAAGAATTAGAGCGTCTTCCAGGCATAGGCAATAAGTCGGCACAGCGCATGGCATATTATATAGTAAGCCTTCCCTCTGACAGAGTGGACAGGCTTACATCTGCGATTGACTCTGCAAAAAAGCATACCCATTATTGCAAGGAATGTCTTACCATGACGGACTCGGATCTTTGCCCGGTGTGTGCGGATGAGACGAGAGACCGTAAGACAATAATGGTCGTTGAGAATCCAAGAGATCTTGCAGCGTATGAAAAGACAGGCAAATACAGAGGAGTGTACCATGTGCTTCATGGAGCGATATCTCCGATGCTTGGAATAGGACCTGCAGACATCAGACTCAAGGAATTAATAACCAGACTTGAGGGAGATGTTGAGGAAGTAATAATCGCTACCAATGCATCCTTGGAGGGTGAGACAACTGCGATGTATATAAGTAAGCTTATTAAGCCTACAGGCATTAAGGTTACACGTATTGCATCGGGAGTTCCGGTTGGCGGAGACATAGAATATATTGACGAAGTTACTCTTCTTCGTGCACTCGAAGGAAGAGTTGAATTATAGTAAAACACAACACAGGAGGGTATTATGAGCGTAAGCGTAATTGATTTTGGCAAAGGACCTAATGGGGAAGATTTATTTAAGTACACTTTAAAGAATGAAAACGGAACAGAGTTATCCGTTATCAATTTTGGATGTATTATCACTAATTTTATTTTTGAAGGAAAAGACGGCAAGAGGAGAGATGTTATTCTTGCATACGATAAAGTAGAAGATTATTTCAATGACGACAAGTGCTTTGGTGCCATCGTTGGACCTGTTGCCAACAGAACAGCCAACGCTGTATTCGAGATTGATGGTACCAAGTATCAGCTTGAAGTTAATGATAACGGAAAGAACAATCTTCATACAGCAAGACTTGGTTCTTTACAAAAAAGAGTATGGAACGCTGAGACAACTGACAACACAGTTACATTTACAATAGACAAGGCAGATATGGATTTAGGTCTTCCCGGTAATCTTAAATGTAAGGTGGTATACACACTTACAGAAGAAGACGAGATTAAGATTGATTATGATGTAGTTACAGATAAAAAGACTATCATCAACATGACAAACCATGCTTACTTCAATCTTAACGGTCATGAGTCAGGAAGCATTCTTGATGAGTCCATAGTATTTGATGCAGACAGCTTCGTACCTGTAGACAACAATAGTATTCCTACAGGAGAGATTAAAAAAGTTGCTGGTACTCCCATGGACTTCACAACAGCTAAGAAGATTGGTGAAATGCTTGATATGAATTACGAGCAGCTTAAGTTCACTAATGGTTTCGATCATAACTACTGCATCAACGATTACAATGGAAAACTCAAGATTGCTGCAACAGTAATGGATGATAAGTCAGGAATAGTAATGGAAGTACTTACAGATCTTCCCGGAGTACAGTTCTATATCGGTAACTATCTTGATAAAGAACCCGGTAAGAACGGCGCTGTATACGGACAGAGAAATGGTCTCTGCTTAGAGAGCCAGTACTATCCCAACTCAGCAAATGAGCCGAATTTCTTAAGACCTGTATTTGATAAGGATCAGGCATTCAAGTCAACAACTGTTTATAGATTCTCTACACTTGCTGACTAAATAATCCTTTTAAAGAATTAATAAGATGGATACAGATACAACAAACTTAAGACAATTTAAAAAGAAGAACGACAAAAAAGATGTTCTTTTTGATGAGTTCAACAAAAAGCGTGCCGGTCGTGAAGTCAATAAAATGATGTGGATTGCGCTCGGCATAGTTGCTTTTGTATTACTCGCTGCAGCATCTTTTATAGGCGCCAGACTCTACTTTACCAACAAGGCATATGAAAGTGTCAGCATAGTGGATTCGACAGAGTTTTTCATATCCACAGGTTCGGTGGTTAAAAGATTTGGCAACTATTTTGTCGTATATAATTCCGATGGTATCAAGTGCATTGATTACAAGGGAGAGCAGATTTGGAATGAAGCATTTCAGATGCAAAAACCCCTTACCGATATCTCCGATGGCATCATTGCAGTTGCGGATTATAATGGCGGAACAATCTATGTGATGAACGAAAAGGAACCGCTTGGCAGAATTGATACCGGAATGCCCATAAGAAAGTTCAAGGTGGCAAGTGCCGGATATGTAATGGCAGTTCTTGATAATTCAAGCAATACTCCCATTTATGTATACAATACTCAGGGCGAAGAGATGTTATACTTCAACACCACCATGAAGGGCTACGGATATCCTCTTGAGATAGCAATATCCGACAACGGAATTCTAGGTGCAGTATCCTATCTTAATGTTGATAAAGGTTCGTTTTATTCGTCAGTTGGATTCTATAATTTTGGAAAAGTCGGACAAAACTATCAGGATTGTTTGATGTCAAGCCACAGATATCAGAGTGCGCTTGTTCCCGAGATCAGATTTGCGGGCAATAACAAGGCAGTTGCTGTAGCTGATAACAGACTTATGTTTTACAGCGGAGATCAGATGCCTCAGAGTAACGGAGAGATACTTCTTTCCAATAAGATACTCTCGGTTTACGAAGACGATAAGTTCGTTGCACTTGTGTATGACAGCGATGACTCTGAGCACAAGTATATGGCGGAGATATATGATTATGATGCCAAACTTAAGGATAAGATGTATTTTGATATAGACTTCTCTGACATGTTCTTCGATGAGAACAGAGTGGTTTTATATAACAGCGAAGAAATAGTGATTCATACAATAGGCGGAGTGGATAAGTTTGTCGGTAATTATGATAGTGCCATATTAGCTATGATACCCACTTCCAATTTAAGAAGATTCATTATAGTAACACCCGATGAGATTCAAACAGTAGAGTTTGAGTAAGATAAATAAGAGAAGAGTTTTAATTATTTTTTGATTAACAGGGATTCATATGGGTAGTGTAGATAATAACGAAAACAAAGACAAAAGCTTCTTCCCACCCAAGGGAATGGAGGGCAGACCTCACGACACGATGGTTCTTCATATTCAAGGACTTATCTTGGTTCTTGTATTAATCATCGCTCTTGCTTCATCCTTTAGCATCCTTGGAAGGTCCATCCTTTCCATGTTGATGGGCTCGGTCGGAGGAGAATTTGATTCTGACAGTATGAATCAGGTATTCGAATTAGCTGGTATGGGTTCGCTTTTTAGCACGGGCTTTTCCATCTTTTCTTTCGTAAGTAAAACTCTTGGCGTTGTTAGTTACATTGCTGCATTTGTATCACTTGGCGCAGCAATCTATATAATAATTCTTATGAAGAATAGGGTAGCGATGATACTCGACGATCCCGTTCCTTTTGAAAATCCTATCAGAGTTAAGAAAGCAGCATATGTATGGCTTGGATTTTTACTTGGTGCTTATGGCGGACATCTTTTCTTATTAAAAAAGAAAAAAGCTTGGGCTTATCTTGCAATGGGAATAGTAGGAATGGAGATAGTTCCTTTATTCTTATATACATCCGGCATGAGCTTCGCAGATGCATTCCTTGCGTGCTTCCTTGAGAAGGATGACGAAGGATATATTGAGATAGAATATTATCCTTATTGGATATAATTTTACCATATGGAATACTATTCTCTTAACCAATACTTACAAGATACTTTTCATACAAAAGTATATAAAATACCTATCAATGCAGGATTCACCTGTCCTAACCGCGACGGCACTCTCGACACGAGAGGTTGCATCTTTTGCTCGAGTGATGGATCAGGTGATTTTTGTATGCCTTCAACAATGTCCATCACCAATCAGATTGAAGAGGGCAAAAAGAAGGTTGCGTCCAAAATAGGAGATAATGGAAAATACATCGCTTACTTTCAAGCGTATACCAATACATATGCACCGATAGAGCGACTAAGAAGAGTATATGAGGAAGCAATTAATCATCCTGATATTGTTGCAATTTCCATCGCTACAAGACCGGACTGCTTGCCCAAAGATGTGCTTGATCTATTATCTGAATTAAATGCAATTAAACCTGTGTGGGTGGAACTTGGCCTTCAGACGATACATGAAGATACTGCGAAATATATTCGTAGAGGCTATGCACTTAACGTATATGATGAGAGTGTAAAAGAACTAAAGAAGCGAGGCCTTTATACAATAGTTCATGTTATCTTAGGACTTCCCAACGAGAGTAAAAACGATATGCTTGAGACCGTTGATTATGTTGTAAAAAGTGGCATTGACGGAATTAAGCTTCAACTTTTACATGTTCTTAAAAACACTGATTTGGCGAAAGATTATAACGAGGGCAAGTTTACTTGCATGAGTCTTGAAGAGTACGCAGACCTTATCGTTGATTGCGTACGTATCATACCTAATACCATCGCTATCCACAGACTCACAGGAGATGGCGCTAAAAAGGATCTTATTGCGCCCTTATGGAGCGGTGATAAAAAGAGAGTTCTTAATACCATTTATAAAAATCTACATAAATAATTCCCCGTATTCCCTAAAAAATTGGATTTATTATACATTGACGAAGGCTGTTAATTAGAGTATCTTTATCTGCATAAAGATTGTTAATGTTGTAACAATAGTAAATAACAGTTATCTGTAGAAAGGTTGTTATATGGAGAATACTATTTTGGAAAAAGGCCCTATTACTGATGAATTGATTGAAAAAATGGACAAGTACTTCCGTGCTGCCAACTATTTATCAGCAGGCCAGCTTTATCTTTTGGAAAACCCTCTTCTTAAGAAGCCCCTTACTAATGAGATGGTTAAGAAGAAAATCGTCGGACACTGGGGAACAGTTCCCGGACAGAACTTTATCTTTTTACACGCTAACCGTGTTATCAAGAGATATGATCTTGATATGATTCTTCTTTCCGGTCCCGGACATGGCGGAAACTTCTTTATTGCTAACGACTATATTGATGGTTCTTATTCTGAGATTTATCCTAACATTTCTCAGGACGAAGAAGGTATGCAGAAGCTTTTCAAGCAGTTCTCATTCCCCGGTGGAGTACCCAGCCACTGTGCACCTGAGACACCCGGTTCTATTCATGAAGGCGGTGAGCTCGGTTATTCTATCGCACACGCTTGCGGTGCAGTATTTGACAACCCTGAATTAATCGCTACCGTTGTTGTAGGTGATGGTGAGGCTGAGACAGGCCCTCTTGCAACAAGCTGGCAGTGCAATAAATTTATCAACCCCGTAGGAGATGGTGCAGTACTTCCCATCCTTCATTTAAACGGATACAAGATTGCTAACCCTACTATTTTTGGCCGCCTTTCAAAAGAAGAACTTACAGACTTCTTCCATGGTAATGGATGGGAGCCTTACTTCGTTGAAGGTGACGAGCCCAAGGTTATGCATAAGCTCATGGCAGAGACCATGGACAAGGTTATTGAAAAGATTAAGGACATTCAGAAGAATGCTCGTGATAATAACGACGCTACACGTCCTGTATGGCCTATGATAGTTCTTCGTACACCTAAGGGATGGACAGGACCCAAGGTAGTTGATGGTAACCGTATCGAGGGCAACTTCCTTGCTCATCAGGTTCCTATCATGATGGATAAGCCTGAGCACCTTCAGATGCTCTCTGATTGGCTTCACTCATACAAGCCCGAAGAACTCTTTGATGAAAATGGTCGCGTAATCGATGAGATTAAGGAACTCTGTCCTGTAGGTGACAAGAGACTTGGTATGAACCCTCATGCTAATGGTGGTAAGCTCTTAAGAGATCTTCGCCTTCCTGACTTCAGAGATTACGGATTCGATATTGAGAAGCACGGAGCTAAGGAAAGCCAGGATACAGCTAACCTTGGATTATACATCCGTGATATCTTTAAACTTAACGCAGAAGCTAAGAACTTCCGTATCTTCTCACCCGATGAGAACAACTCCAACAGATTCACATCTGTATTCGAAGTTGAGAACAGAGACTGGAACGCAGATCAGTCCGATATGGATGATCATTTATCAAGATTCGGTCGTGTAATGGATTCCATGCTTTCAGAGCATATGTGCGAAGGTTGGCTTGAAGGATATCTTCTTACCGGTCGTCATGGTTTCTTCAATACATATGAAGCGTTCTCCAGAATCATCGATTCAATGGGTGCACAGCATGCTAAGTGGTTAAAGGTATGTAACCAGCTTCCTTGGAGAGAAGAGATTGCATCACTTAACCTTCTTATGTGCTCTACAGTATGGCAGCAGGACCACAACGGATTCACACATCAGGATCCCGGATTTATGGATCATATTGCTAACAAGAAGGCTGACGTTGTACGTATTTACCTTCCTGCAGATACCAATACATTACTTTCCACTATGGATCACTGCTTAAGAAGCCGTAACTACGTTAACGTTGTAATCGCTTCCAAGCATCCCCGTCCTCAGTGGCTCTCAATGCCTGAAGCAGTTAAGCATTGTACACAGGGTATCAGCATCTGGGATTGGGCATCCAACGATCAGGGCAAAGAACCTGATATCGTATTTGCTTGTGCAGGTGAGACTCCTACACTTGAAGCACTTGCTGCAGTATCAATCTTAAGAAAGGAAATTCCTGATATTAAGATTCGTTTCATCAACGTAGTTGACCTCTTCAAACTCGTGCCTCACAATGAGCACCCTCATGGTTTGACAGATGCAGAGTACGATATGCTCTTTACTACTAATAAGCCCGTAATATTCAACTTCCATGGCTATGCAACACTTATCCATGAACTTACATACAGACGTCACAATAACCGTCTCATGCATGTAAGAGGATACAAGGAAGAGGGTACTATTACAACAGCATTCGATGTACGTGTACAGAATGATATCGACAGATTCCATCTTGTACAGGATGCTCTTAAGTTCTTACCTCAGCTTGGTAATACAGGTGCTTACCTCTACCAGAAGATGAGCGACAAACTCGTTGAGCATAAGCAGTACATCCATGACTTCGGTGTAGATCTTCCTGAAGTTGTTAACTGGAAGTGGGAAGACATCAATGCATAATACCTAACCATTCGGTCAGATGTTATAAAACAACAAAAAGGTGGTTCTTTGGAATCACCTTTTTCTTAAGCATACGTAACCAATTATTAATTATCTACTCGATTGCAAATGCCATCATAAGGAGTATAATTAAACCACTTAAGATAGTTTTTATTCGTATATTGATACAGAGGAATTATTATGGATAAGCACCCCACACTTTCTACACTATGCCACATTATAAAAGATGATAAGTATCTCATGATGCATCGTGTAAAAAAGAAAAACGATATCAATAAAGATAAGTGGATAGGTGTTGGTGGTAAGTTTGAATATGGAGAGAGCCCAGATGAATGTTTGCTTAGAGAAGTAAAAGAAGAGACGGGACTAACTCTTTTAAACTATAGTTTCAGAGGCATTGTAACATTCATATATGGAGAGGATGTAGTAGAGTACATGCATCTGTATACTGCTGATAAATTCGAGGGAGAACTCATTGATTGCGATGAGGGAGAACTCGTATGGGTGCCTATAAAAGAAGTCTGCAATCTGCCCATATGGGAGGGTGATAAGATATTTTTCAGACTCCTTGAAGAAAACAACGGATTCTTTTCACTTAAACTCGTATATGATTTGAATGACAATCTTATAGATACAGAACTTCATATGAATTAGAAGAAACGCTGTATTTGTTTGAATATTAAGCGTGAATGTGTTAAAATGCATGTGTTCGCATTTTAGGGAAAATATATCAACGGGAAAGATACGTCTGACCCGAAGAAAGGAATAATATGGCTATTTATAATCCCAAATCATTAAAAGCGGAAGAATTCATCAATGATGAAGAAATCCGCGAGACTCTTCGCTATGCGGAGGAAAACAAAAACAATCTTCCTTTGATAGAGGAAATTCTTGAAAAGGCGAGACCTAAAAAAGCAGAAAAAGGTTATGTCTGCGCAGGCCTTTCTCACAGAGAGGCATCAGTTCTCTTAGCTTGTGAGGATCCTGAAGTTATCGAAAAGATTTACAAGATAGCAGAGGAAATCAAACTTGCTTTTTACGGTAACAGAATCGTTATCTTTGCACCTCTTTACTTATCCAATTATTGTGTTAACGGCTGTCTTTACTGCCCTTACCACTTAAAGAATAAGCATATCCCCAGAAAAAAACTTACTCAGGAAGAAGTCAGAGAAGAAGTTATAGCACTTCAGGATATGGGACACAAGAGACTTGCAATCGAAGCAGGTGAAGATCCTGTCAACAATCCCATTGAATACATTCTTGACTGTATTCACACGATATACAGTGTTCATCATAAGAATGGCGATATAAGACGAGTTAATGTCAACATCGCTGCAACTACGGTTGAGAATTATAAGAAGTTAAAAGAAGCAGGAATAGGAACATACATCCTTTTCCAGGAGACATATCATAAGGAGAGTTACTTAAGACTTCATCCTACCGGACCCAAGCACGATTATGATTATCATACAGAGGCTATGGACAGAGCGATGGAGGGCGGCATTGATGATGTCGGGCTTGGAGTACTCTTCGGACTTGAGTTATATAAGTATGAATTCGCAGGACTTTTGATGCATGCAGAACACCTTGAGGCTGTTCACGGAGTAGGTCCTCACACTATCTCAGTTCCCAGAGTAAAGAAGGCTGATGATATCGATCCTACCGAGTTTGATAACGGTATTGATGATGAGACATTTGCCAAGATTACAGCATGTATCAGACTTGCAGTACCTTATACAGGAATGATTATTTCCACTCGTGAGACCGAGCAGGTTCGTTCCAAGTTATTGAAGCTTGGTATCTCTCAGGTCAGCGGCGGATCAAGAACATCCGTAGGTGGATATGCAGGTTATTCTGCTGATGAGCGTCCTCATGATACGGAGCAGTTTGATGTATCAGACCAGCGTTCACTTGATGAAGTAGTCAGATGGCTTATGGAGAGCGGACACATTCCTTCATTCTGTACAGCTTGCTACAGAGAGGGAAGAACAGGTGACAGATTCATGGCACTTTGCAAGTCAGGACAGATTCTTAACTGTTGTCATCCCAATGCTCTCATGACTTTGGCTGAGTATCTCAAGGATTATGCTTCCGAAAAGACTCAGGAGGTCGGCTACAAGATGATAGAGGAAGAGCTTAAAAAGATTCCGAGAGAAAAGACGCGAGAGATTACAATCGAACATCTTAAAGATATAAAAGAATCGAACAAAAGAGATTTTTATTTCTAAAAGTTAATCCCTCGGCCGTCAATCCGGTCCGGGGGATTTTTTGCCTGTTTAGAGAAAATGTAGTATTTCACAATAGGTTTTTTGCTTATGAGGGGAAAGAATGAAGATTGAATGTAAGTATTGCGGCAGTATGTTTGATGACACTTTGGAAAAGTGTCCGAATTGCGGTGGAACCAATTCCAATGTCAGACGTGCAACTGCCGATCAGCCTACAACCATCGAGGGATTAAAAGAGTGGTATGAATCAAAAGGACTGCCTCCCTATGAGACCACGAGGTTTTTTATTGGCATAGATTACAAGCAACCTAGAGCATTCGGTATCTATAAGGATGAGAATACAGGCAATTTCATAGTATATAAAAACAAGGATAATGGAAGCCGTGCAGTTCGATATGAGGGTAGTGACGAAGCGTATGCTGTCAACGAACTTTTCATGCGTCTTAAACAGGAGATAATCGAGCAAAAGGCAAAAGCATCCACGCATGTTGCTTCTGATTCTAATACAGGTGTTGGTCAGAGTGGCGGAAACCCATCGTCTTCTTATGTAAGCAATAGTACAAATCTGGCTGAGAGTTTTATATCTAAGCTTTTGAAAAAGCCCTTTATGATATTCGTTATAATTCTCTGCCTCTTTTGGATATTTAAGCTCCCGAGCATGTTTTTGCTTGGTACTGTTTTTTCAGATAACAAAAATACCAATGGGTATTATGCGTACGGCGGTAATTACTATTACAATTATTACAGTGATTGGTATTATTACAATAATGCTGACGATGAATGGGAACTTACTTCCGTAGATAATAAGCCTGATTTATTAAAGCCGAAAAAGGCAAAGGAGCATTTTCTTACATCATATTGGAGTGGAGAATATTCTTTTTCTCCCATAGAAAAATCCAAGGTGTATTACGACCGTATAGCGCCTGAAGGATATGCTGAAAGCGGATATTATAAAGTAGATGATAAGGATTATTACAGGATAGATCCTTATGATAACGATACATGGTATTATTACTCTTCTGATTTAGGCGACTGGGATCATATAGAATATTCAAATGTTCCGGATGAACTCAAGAAAGAATACGACGCTGAGGATTTCTATTATGTTCCTAATTGGGATTCGTCAACACAGATAACGGATTTTGCTGATTCGGAGAGCTACAGACTGTACGAGCAGGATCATTATGTATCGAGTTCGTCTGATGATTCGTGGGATGATGATTCATGGAGTTCATCATGGGATAATGACGATGATTATGATTACTCATGGAGTTCAAGCGACTCATGGGATTCCGGGTCATCTGATTGGGACAGCGATTGGTAAAAAGGAGAAAAAATGAGTTCTATTGAAGAATTAAGAAAAGAAATAGAAACTATAGATATGGAGATGATTACTCTCTTCGAAAAGAGAATGAGTGTCTCTTCCAAAATCGCTGCGTATAAGAGAGAAAACAATATGCCCGTCCTCGACAAAGAGAGAGAAAAGGCATTGATAGCTAAGAACGTAAGTAACTTAAGCAATAAAGAATTCGAGGAATACTATACTGAGTTCTTTACAGGAATGCTCGACGTATCCAAGAAATATCAGCATGATATACTTGGTGATTAATTGAAAGGATTCTTATGACAATAAGCATCAATTTACCAGACAGTGTAGACAATAAGTATGATATCAAGATTGAACGTGGAATTCTTAACCGAGTAAAAGACGAACTTAATCTTAACAGAAAAGTCTTAATAGTTACCGATGATGGAGTTCCTTCAGAATACTCGAAAACCATTGCCGAGCAGTGTAAGGACAGTGCATTGGTAGTGATTAAGCAAGGTGAGGAGAGTAAGAATTTTGATAGTTTCTTATTGCTTCAAAAGACCATGCTTGAACATGGGTTTTCAAGAAAAGATTGCGCCGTTGCAATAGGTGGCGGAGTAATAGGTGACTTAACCGGATTTGCTGCATCGTGCTACATGAGAGGAATAGACTTTTACAATATTCCGACAACTGTTTTATCACAGGTTGATTCATCAGTAGGCGGTAAGACTGCAGTTGATTTCATGGGTGTAAAAAATATCGTAGGTACTTTCTATCAGCCAAAGAAAGTATTAATAGATCCCGATGTGTTAAAAACTCTTAGTGCAAGACAGGTATCCAACGGACTTGTGGAAGCAATAAAAATGGCTGCTACTTTTGATGAAGAAGCATTCAAGGATTTTGAAGAAGCAGGAAGCGTAGAAGAACTTAACATAGATGAGATTATAGCAAGAGCGATTACTATTAAGGCAGATGTTGTTGAGAAGGACGAGAAGGAAGCAGGTCTTAGAAAAGTATTAAACTTTGGACATACATTAGGACATGGCATAGAAGTATCAACAGATCTCTTACATGGCGAAAGCGTAGGAATAGGCATGCTTGCCATGTGCGATGATGAAGTGAAGGTTAGAATAGGACAGGTTCTTAAGAAATATAATCTTCCTGTAAAAGCAGAGTTTGATGTTGATAGCGCTATTGAAGCAGTTATGCATGATAAGAAAAGCAAGGGCGATTCAATATCAACTATTTACGTATCGAAGATGGGTTCATACGAGATGCGCGATATGAAGGTTGATGAATTAAAGGCAAGGATTAAAACAGTTCTTTCCTAGTAGGATTCCGGAAAGAAAGCGGAGGAATTCCATGAAAAATACATTTGGACAGAGTTTACAGGTTACTATATTTGGCGAGAGTCATGGCCCCTATATCGGTGCTGTTTTAGATGGTCTTGCTCCCGGACTTGATATCAATGAAGATTTTATATCATCCCAATTAGAATTAAGAAGACCTTCAGGTGCAATATCCACTGCACGAGTAGAGAAGGATGAATATATAATTGCCAGCGGTGCTTTTAATGGTAAGACAACAGGAACTCCGCTTAGCATATTGATACCTAATTCCAATACAAGAAGCGGTGACTATGACAAGGCAGGCAGAGTAGCGCGCCCTGGTCATGCAGACTATACCGCATCATGTAAATACCACGGTTTCGAGGACTACAGAGGCGGCGGACATTTTAGCGGTCGTATTACTGCCGCGATTGTGGCAGCAGGTGCAATATGTATCGATGCTCTTAAGAAAAAAGGAATAGATATCGGAACACATATTAATCAGCTGTCCGGTATATCGGACATATCATTTGACGAGTATTCCAAGGGAAATACGGATGATATAACAAAAGCAATAAATATTCTTAACGGTAAGAAATTTGCTGTACTTAATGACGATGCAGCTTCTAAAATGGAGCAGGCGATTCTCGATGCAGCAAAAGATGCTGACAGTGTCGGAGGCGTTCTCGAGACAGCAATCACAGGCATTCCTTCGGGAGTCGGCGAACCTTGGTTTGATTCGGTGGAGAGTGTATTGTCGCATATTCTTTTCAGCGTACCCGGAATTAAGGGCGTTGAATTCGGAGCGGGCTTTGATATGGTTAATAAAAGAGGCAGCGAATTCAACGATTCATTGAGAAACGAAAACGGTAAGGTGGTGACATCCACAAATAATAATGGCGGAATAAACGGCGGAATAACCAATGGTATGCCGATTCTTATAAGATGCGCGGTTAAACCCACACCTTCTATATATAAAAAGCAGCAAAGCATTAATCTCAACACTTTGGAAAATGCCGACATAGAGATAGAAGGAAGACATGATCCTGCAATCATTCATCGTGCCAGAGTCGTTGTCGATTCGGTATGCGCCATAGCAGTATATGACATGCTTTCATCACGCTTTGGAACGGATTATTTTTCGGACCCTGATTAACGATCAGATAAAGAATTAAAATATTCAAAAGGGATATTTGAAAGACAGATCAAAAACTTATAATAACATATTCAAAACACATTCAAATCACAGGATTAATTACTATATGGATTACGGCTTAATAGGTGAAAAACTCGGACACAGTTACTCGAAAATAATACATGAAAAATTCGGGTTTTATAATTATGAATTACGGGAGATTCCCCGCGACGGTCTCGATGCTTTTATGCGTGCTAAGATTTTTAAGGGAATCAATGTTACTATTCCATATAAGCAGGATGTTATCAAATATCTTGATTATATTGATGATAAAGCGCGTGCCATAGGTGCAGTTAATACGGTAGTTAATAAAGACGGAAAATTATATGGATATAATACCGACTATTTTGGTCTTAAGACGCTTCTTGATTGCAATGGATTTGATTTAAATAATAAAAAAGTTCTAATTCTTGGAACAGGTGGAACAAGCAAGACAGCATATGCTGTATGCGAAGATAGTGGCGCATCTTTTTTATGCAAGGTTTCAAGATCTGCAAAGGATGGCGCACTATCATATGAAGATGTATATGAAAAACATAGCGACGCTTCTTATATAGTCAACACAACTCCTGCAGGCATGTATCCTAATCTCGATGGTATGCCTATTGATCTTAAGAGATTTACCAATCTTGAAGGAGTGGCAGATGTTATATACAATCCGTTAAGAACAAGGCTTATTGAAGAAGCAGAAGAACTTGAGATTAAGAATTGTTCGGGCCTTCGTATGCTGGTATATCAGGCGGTTGCTGCGTGTGAGTTTTTTATCGGTAAAAAGCCGGATGATAGTGTTTCCGAAAATATTATTTCTGAACTTATAAAAGAGAATGAGAATATAGTTTTAACAGGTATGCCTGGTAGCGGAAAGAGCACGATAGGAAAAGAACTATCCGGTTCACTTAAAAAGGAATTCATTGACACCGATGCACTTATAGTTGATAGAGAAAAAAGAGAAATCTCAGATATATTTGCTACGAATGGCGAGGCATATTTTAGAAACGTAGAAAAAGAAGTGATAAAAGAAGTATCGCTTCGTAAAAATGTTATTATATCAACCGGTGGAGGGTGCATTCTAAACCCTGAAAACATTAAGAATCTCAAGGCAAACGGACGAATATTCTTTTTGGATAGAAAACCGGAAGACTTGGTTCCCACGGATGACAGACCCTTGGCTAATGAGAAGTCAAAAATTATGAAATTATATGAAGAGAGACTTCCGATATATCAAAGAACAGCAGATTATATTATCAATGGTGAGGTTGGAATTAGTCAGACAGTACAAGATATAATTGGAATGATTTGAGCCATCGTACCTAATTATTCTAAAGAACAGATTCCTTTAGAGGCAATAAAAGGAGATAATATGAAAACAATAAGAGTTATAAATGGCCCCAATCTTAATATGCTTGGCATAAGAGAGCCTGATATATATGGCAAGACTGATTATAAAGCACTTGTTGAGTTAATTGAAAAACACGCAAAAGAAATCGGCGTTAATGTTGAGATAATGCAGAGCAATCATGAGGGGGATCTCGTTGATTGGATTCAAGAATCATATAAGAAGATAGACGGCATCGTAATTAATCCCGGTGCATACACACATACAAGCGTAGCGATTCTCGATGCTGCCAAAGCAGTCGGTATTCCTATGGTTGAAGTACACATATCTGATGTTGATGCCAGAGAAGAATTCAGACAGGTTAGTTTTATTAGAGCAGCTTGCAAGAAGACCATATCCGGCCATGGAATCAACGGATATCTTGAAGCAATGGATTTTCTTAACCAGAATTGTTAAACACAAAAATATTATTGAGATAAGATTTATAATTCTTTTTAGTTAAAGAAAATAATACATTTATAATTTTAAAGAATTGTCATAAATTTGGAAAAGTAAGAACAAGTATTTTAGGCATGGATTGATACTGGATATATGAACATAGAAATAAAAAAATCAACTGCACACGGAACAATAACTGCTCCTCCTTCTAAGAGTATGGCACATAGGTATATTATATGTGCAGCACTATCCAATGGAGTGAGCGTTATTTCCAATGTTGATTTTTCAGAGGATATAAAAGCAACCATTGATTGTATCAAGTCTCTTGGCGCCAGTGTGGATATTGAGGGTTCCACGGTTACTATTGATGGTTCGAATACCATTTTCGATAAACTCAGCGAAAACACATCCGCTATAGATTTTATGTGTCGCGAAAGCGGTTCCACTATGCGTTTCTTTATGGGTATTGCCATGACGCTTCCAATGAGAAGCAGATTCTATGGAAGTGAGACACTCAGGAACAGACCTTTTGGAATATATGAAGATGTCTTAAAGAAGCAAGGACTGACTTTTTCAAGAGAGGCAGAATACATAGAATTAAACGGTGCAATAAAAGATTCTGAATATACTATCCAAGGTAATATCAGCTCACAGTTTGTAACCGGACTTTTGCTTGCTCTTTCATTGAGCGAAGATGGAGGAAGAATCAATCTTATTCCTCCGGTGGAGAGTAGATCCTATATCAACATGACTCTTCAAGCAATGAGAGAATTTGGTATTAATGTTGATTGGCAAGATGAGAATACACTGGTTGTTAAGAGCAATCAGAAATATCAGGCAAAAGATATAGCTGTTGAAGCTGATTATTCCAATGCAGCATTTCTTGATGCATTCAATTACATCGGCGGAAAAGTTTTAGTTGAAGGACTTAACGATAAGAGTCTTCAGGGTGACAAGGTTTATAAAGAATGTTTTGAAAAACTTTCAAAAGAAAAAGCCACTATAGATATAGCGGACTGCCCCGATCTTGGCCCTGTACTTTTTGCAGTAGCGGCTGCAAATCATGGTGGATATTTTACTTCCACTGCGAGACTCAAGATAAAAGAGAGTGATCGCGGAAGTGTAATGTGTGAAGAACTTTCCAAGTTTGGTGTAATCACGCATATGGAAGAGAATTCCATTGAGATAGAGGGCAATGGCATCAAGAAACCATCATCAATTTTAGGTGGCCACAATGATCACAGAATCGTTATGTCACTGTCGCTTCTTTTAACACTTACAGGTGGAACGATTGATGATGCGCAGGCAGTAAGAAAAAGTTATCCCGGTTTTTTTGACGATATTAAGACATTGGGAATTGCTACTGAGCAGTTATCTTAATTACCAAGAGAAAAGATATATTTGATTAAACAATTAGTATAAATAAAAATGAATAGTTTTTTTTCAGTAGATACTAGTTACGATAACAGGAGTTAGATATGGAGTGGATTAACAAACAAAATGTTCTTATAGTAGGTCTTGGACTTATTGGAGGCAGTTACGCCAGAGCATTGAAAAGAATAGGTTGTCATGTATCAGCAATAGACAAGAATGAAGAATCCATCAAATACGCACTTGAGAACGGTGTTATTGATGATGGTACAAGTAATCTTGAAAACGGTTCTAATCTTGTTAAGAATGCAGATTGTATCATTTTGGCTCTTTATCCTACTGCTGCTATAGAATGGATGAAGAACAATATTGATAATATCAAGCAGGGAATTAGAATTACAGATGTTACAGGTGTAAAAAGTTGTATCGTATATGAGATTCAGGATATCCTTGGCGATAAGGCTGAATTCATTGCAGCTCACCCCATGGCTGGTAAAGAAACCAGTGGAGTTGAATGCTCTGATGACAGAATCTTTCGCGATGCAAACTACATCGTAGTACCGACCAAGAAGAATACAGAAGAAGCAATTCTTTGGTGCGAGAATCTTGGCCAGATTCTTGGCTTCAATAAGGTCTCAGTTCTTAGCCCTGAAGAGCATGATGAGATGATAGCTTATGTATCACAGCTTACTCATTGTATCGCAGTATCACTTATGACATGTAAAGATAATGAGCATCTCAAGGATTACACAGGAGACTCATTTAGAGACTTGACTAGAATAGCACGTATCAACGAAAATATGTGGAGTGAACTTTTCCATATGAATAAAGAACCTCTTTTAAAGGAGATGGATTTGTTCATTAACGAACTAACAGAACTGCGTGATCTTATAGATAAGGACGATACGGAAAAGATTAAGGAAAAGATGCGTCTTTCAACCAAGAGACGTATGAAATTTAACAAGTAAATTTTTATACGAATCTGGATTTGCAATAGTAATTTGTTCAAGATTATCAATTGATTAGCCATAGAACGATTAGTGGATATATAACTTATTATTTGTGAGACGAAGTAAATTGGCTAATACAAAATGTAAATATACTGATATTAGGAAGTAAGAAAAATGAAAATGAATTTTAACAGAAAACTTGCGCTCCCTTCAGAAGTTATCGAAATGTTTCCGATAACCGACGAGATGAGAAAGGCGGTTGAAGAAAAGAAGAAAATACTCGAAGCAATCTTCGAAGGCAGAGATGACAGACTCATATTAATTATTGGCCCTTGTTCTGCTGACAATGAAGATAGTGTTGTAGATTATATATCAAGACTTGTTCCTCTCCAGGAAAAGGTAAAAGATAAGATAGTGATCGTTCCTCGTATATATACCAACAAGCCCAGAACTACGGGCGAGGGATATAAGGGTATGCTTCATCAGCCCAATCCCAATGAAAAGTCAGATCTTTTCAAGGGTATTATAGCTACAAGACATCTTCATATGCGAGCTATTAGTGAAACAGGATTTGCATGTGCTGACGAGATGTTATATCCCGAGAATCATCAGTATCTCGATGACGTATTGGCTTATGTTGCAGTTGGTGCCAGAAGTGTTGAGGATCAGCAGCATCGTCTTACAGCAAGTGGTATCAGTTCGCCCGTAGGTATGAAGAATCCTACAAGTGGTGATATCAGTGTAATGCTCAATGCTATTCTTGCAGCACAGCATTCACATTCATTCATATACAGAGGTTGGGAAGTGCAGTCCCAGGGTAACGAACACGCACATGCCATCCTTCGTGGATATACCAACAAGCACGGCGAGTCACAGCCTAATTATCATTTTGAAGATTTAATTAGACTATGCGATGCATATGATGAGAGAGATCTTAAGAATCCTGCGCTCATCATTGATACCAATCATGCCAATTCGGGCAAGAATCCGTTTGCGCAGCCTCGTATCATTAAGGACGCACTTTATTCAACAAGACATGATTCCAGAGTCAAGACACTCCTTAAGGGATTCATGGTGGAAAGCTATATCGAAGACGGATGTCAAAAAGTCGGCGAAGGTGTCTACGGCAAGTCAATCACAGACCCTTGCCTTGGCTGGGAAAAGACAGAAAAACTCATTTTTGAAATGGCAGATTTATTGTAAAATATTTTATATAAAAAGTGCTTATTAATAAGGGAGCATTAATCTGATGAATGAAAAAGACAATTCTAAAAAAAGATCGATAATACTGTTGGCATTGTCGATAATATCTGTTTTTGGAATCGTGATTATCTGGCAGATAATTGCTCCTTTTATGATTGATAATGATAATATTTATTTGAAGACGATAGCTTCAGGTGAGATGACAGGGACTCCGGAATCACACATGTATTATATGGGAGCAGTGTCCGGTGGAATTATCAGTTTTTTCTATAAACTGACAGGGAACGGCATTCCGTGGTTTGGATTTTTCATATGCATTTCTTTTTCATATGTAATGATTATTCTGTTATATAAGGCTATGGATTTGTCTCAAAAAATATGGCAGTCAATCATTGCATATATCATTTGCAATGTTATTTTCATCAGTTTTTTTTATCAATATTTCGCAAAACCTCAATTTACTTTGGCATCCGGATTTAGCGGAGCAGGTGCGCTGTTTTTGTTATCCCTTTTGGATGAGAAAGAAAGAACAAAAGAATATATATTAAAGTTATTACCTTTTTTGGCATTAACAGCATGGTCTTTGGGTAGCAGAGATAAAGCATTCTTTATGATCATTCCTTTTTTTGGCATGGTTTTTGTTCAAAAATTTCTGGATGCAAAGGAAAAAGCCAACAAAAAAAATTTTTGGGCAGCCGCATTACTTTTTGCATTATCAATTGGTTTTGTTTTTGGGATTAATAAGGTTGCATATTCGAGCCTTGAATGGAAAGAGTTTAAGAGATATACCGACGCATCGGAAAAATTGTTTGATTATGAAGGATTCCCCGATTATGATTCGCATAGCGACTTATATGCTGATATGGGAATAAAAAAATCTTCTTACGAGGCGATTAATCAGCATTACAATATAATTATGGATCCTTCCATAAATGGAGATAATTTAACGAAACTTGCTGATATCGCAAAAAATGAACGAATTGAGAAAGAAGTTTCAAAGCCTGAAAAAATGCTGAATGTGTTGGGTACAATATTCAGATACAATTTCTTGGAGTATCAGGACAGGCCGATTAATATTTTGGTATATCTTCTCTACGCATTTGTTTTTATTGTGGCGCTTGTATCCAAAAAGTATAAGGTGTTAAGAGATATCGCATTTATATTGGTAGCCAGAATGTTTGACTGGATATATCTGGTATGGAATGGCAGATTTCCGTTTAGGGTAACTCAAATAATATACATAGCGGAATTTGTTCTTTTGGTTGCAATAATCATCAGATACCGATTATGGGAGATCGAAAGGAAAAAGAAAGAAGATAAAATAATAAATCCGGTATTCTTGGCGATGCTTTTATTTGTGCTGGCTGCAGCAATAAGATTTGGAATACCCGTCATGAAAAAGAATTATGAGTCCGTAAAATCATTCAAGCAGATGAGCGTATGTTTTGAAGAGCTGGAAGATTATCTGGAAAACCATTCCGATAATTTCTATTTCTTTGATATGTCGCACCTTTATTACATGGAAGAACTCTTGTCGTTTGAACCTGCGCAATACGAGAATTACGTTTATATGGGCAGTTGGATGCCTAACAGTCCCTGGTATAACAACAAGATGAGAGAGTGGGGAATAGACAATCCTGCAGAGGCTTTATTAGAAAAAGACAATGTCTATATAGTCTATCAGGAAGTTGATTTTGATACGAGAGATTTCTTGGATTATTATTTCGAAGAACATTATCCCGGAACAAGTATTGAGGTTGTAGATACATTTGTAAGCTCCAATGGTTTCAAATATGAGATTCTAAAGCCAAAGTACAATTAATGCGAGGCAAATACTTGTTGACACGATTTATATGAAGTGATATAAAAATATTTAGATTAAACCTGTGAAAAAGTGTAAGTAAACTTATCCTCTTTCTGATACAGAGAACCGCCCAAGCTGAGAAAGCGGTATTGAAATGTTAAGTTGAATGGGCTTTTGAGGGCAAGAGGAAACGAGCAATTCGGAGTATAGGCGCCGGGGCAGGATCCCCGTAAACAAATCCGGCATATGATGGTATGCACTAAGAGGGTGATTATCACCAAGCAGGGTGGCACCGCAGGTAAAAATATTCAGACCTGTCCTTGCAGAGAAGCAAGGATAGGTCTTTTCTTTTCTGCAAAAACTCAATGCATTCAATCACATATGTAGTTACATTTGTGTGAACCGTTAAGGTTCGATTTACGAAAGGAGACAGATATGTCAAAAGAAATCCCTTACAAAATTTATCTTGAAGAAAATGAGATGCCGACATCCTGGTATAATTTACGTGCGGATATGATTAATAAGCCTGCGCCGCTTCTTAATCCCGGAACACTTCAGCCTATGAAGGCAGAAGAGCTTTCCGCTGTATTTTGTGATGAACTTGTTAAGCAGGAACTTGATAATGAAACAAGATTTATTGAGATTCCCGAAGAAATAAGAAGTTTCTACAAGATGTACAGACCTTCACCCCTTGTAAGAGCTTATTGTCTTGAGAAAAAGCTTGGAACCCCCGCTCATATTTATTATAAATTTGAAGGTAACAATACATCGGGAAGCCACAAGCTTAATTCTGCCATAGCTCAGGCTTACTACGCTAAGAAGCAGGGCCTTAAGGGTGTTACTACAGAGACCGGTGCAGGTCAGTGGGGAACAGCACTTTCAATGGCTTGTTCATATTTTGACCTTGACTGCAAGGTATATATGGTTAAGGTATCTTACGAGCAGAAGCCTTTTAGAAGAGAAGTAATGAGAACATACGGCGCAAGCGTAACTCCTTCTCCTTCTATGGAGACCAATGTTGGTAAAAAGATTAATGCAGAGCATCCCGGAACCACAGGTTCACTTGGTTGTGCTATTTCAGAAGCTGTAGAGGTTGCTACTTCTACTCCCGGATACAGATATGTACTTGGTAGTGTACTTAACCAGGTACTTCTTCATCAGTCAGTTATCGGTCTTGAGACCAAGGCTGCACTTGATAAATACGGCATCAAGGCTGATATCATTATCGGCTGCGCAGGTGGTGGATCAAACCTCGGTGGTCTTATTGCTCCTTTCATGGGCGAGAAGATTACAAAGGGTACAGATTACAGAATTATCGCTGTAGAGCCCGCATCATGTCCCAGCTTTACAAGAGGTGTGTATGCATACGATTTCTGCGATACCGGTATGGTATGTCCTCTTGCTAAGATGTACACACTTGGCAGTGATTTCATTCCTGCTCCCAACCACGCAGGCGGACTTCGTTATCACGGCATGAGCTCCACTCTTTCACAGCTTTACGCAGATGGTCTTATGGAAGCTACAACTGTTAAGCAGACAGAAGTATTTGAGGCAGCAGAGCAGTTTGCAAGAGTTGAGGGTATTCTTCCTGCTCCCGAGAGTTCACATGCTATCAAGGTTGCTATTGATGAGGCTCTTCGTTGCAAAAAGACGGGTGAGGAGAAGACAATCGTATTTGGCCTTACAGGTACAGGTTACTTCGATCTTGTTGCTTACCAGAAGTTCCATGATGGCGAGATGAACGATTATATCCCTACAGATGAAGAACTTGCTACATACAGAGCTAAGCTTCCCAAGGTTAACGCATAAAATTCGCATAATTTTCACATAATATATTTGCCCTGTTTTCATTGAAAAACAGGGCAAATTGTGTTTTAATATTATAAAATTCTTTTGTGGCAGTTGTTGGGTTATATGGGGTACAGCCTATGTACAGTGCACTGGTTATCATTCAGTATGTAACCATATTAGGTTTGATGGTGGAGAGCTGGATTATTTTCCACAGATGGAAGACGGAAGAACATTCCTATCTGTTTCTCTGCTGTATTGCCGCGCTCATTACTAATTCCGGATATCTAAAAGAGATGCTCTCACACACTGAAGAAGGCTATATGTTTGGTCTTCAATTGTCATACCTTGGCAAAGTGTGGATTCCCTTCGCTTTATTCCTATATACATGTAAATTATGTAATATCAATCTGAAACTATGGATTAAATCAATCCTTTCTGCAGTTCATTCCGCTACGCTTTTAATTGTAATGTCTTCTAAATGGCATGAATTATACTATACCAATGTTCATTATGTTGAGTACGGTTTATTCCCTCATCTTGTTCATGGCAATGGTATCTGGCACCATTTCTACATGGGCTTGTTAGTGTTCTATACACTGTTCTGTGTATCCAACATGATTATTGCATTGTTCAAAGAGGAAGATATAAAGACCAGAAAAAAGATATTCCTCTTTATGATGGTGTGGATTGTAGAGTGTATATGCTTCTTAATCTATTACCTCAAGATTAGTAAGGTCTATGATACTACAGTTATCGGATATACCATTATGATGTTCATAATGTATGTCGCAATCTTCAGATACAATATCTTAGGAACTGCATCCCTTGCCAAGGATTACCTTATGGAAGAACTTGCAGAAGGCATCATAGCAGTTGATAACAAGGGTAAGATTGATTATTACAACAAGCCTGTTAGGGATTTATTTCCTTCTATAGTTCAAAAACCTGATGAGGTATTGTATCTTATCAGACAGACGGTTATGTTCAAAAAGACCATTGAAAAGAATGACCGTGTATACCGCCCCGAAATGAATATACTGTATCAGGACAATATAGTTGCAGGCGAAGTTTATTCGCTCCACGACGTTACAGAAACTTTCAATAATTCCAAGGAACTCGAAAAGCAAAAAGTTATAGCTGAGAATGCCAACAAAGCAAAATCAGCATTCCTGGCAAATATGTCTCATGAGATTAGAACTCCTATCAATTCTATTCTCGGAATGGATGAGATGATTCTTAGAGAGAGTCAGGAAGATGATGTAAAAGCATATGCTACACATATCATGACATCCGGCAAGACTCTTATAGCCATAGTCAATGATATTCTCGACTTTACCAAGGTTGAGTCGGGCAAGATGGAGATTACACCCACACAGTATGATCTTGCATCTGCTATTAACGACCTTGTAAGTATTGTCAGAGCAAGAGCCGAGGATAAGGGACTTGCTCTTAACGTAAAAGTTAATGAAAAGCTTCCTTCGCTTTTGTATGGTGATGAAATTCGTATTAAGCAGTGTGCATCCAATATGCTTACTAACGCTGTTAAATACACTAAAAAAGGACACATTGATGTTACTTTTGATTTTAGAGAAGGTACAGATGAATCGAGTATATATCTGATATTTAAGGTAAAAGATACCGGTATCGGTATGAAAGAAGAGGACATTGAGAGACTCTTTTCTCCTTTTGCCAGACTTGAAGAAAAACGTAACCGTACCATCGAGGGCACAGGCCTTGGCATGACTATTACCAAGGAATTATTGGACCTCATGGGCAGTAAGGTAAATGTAACCAGTGTTTATGGCGAGGGTTCTGAATTCTGGTTTGAGATTCAGCAGGAGATTATCAATGCTGAGCCAATCGGTGATTATGAGACCAGATACAAAAATGAGATTAACCACAATGGTAAATATCGTGAGCTTTTCCATGCACCCGATGTATCGATACTCGTTGTAGATGATACCGAGACCAACCTGGCAGTTATTAAGAGTCTTTTAAAGAAGACTCAGATGAAGATAGATACCGTATCGTCAGGCAAGGAAGCAATAGAATTGTTTAAAAACAATAGATATGACATTGCTTTTATTGACCATATGATGCCCGAGATGGATGGTATTGAGACTTTGGCAGTAATGAAGACCATGGAAGGCGGCTGGGATACGATATTCATAGCACTAACTGCCAATGCCGTATCCGGAGCAAGAGAAAGATATTTAAAAGAAGGCTTTGATGATTATATTTCCAAGCCAGTGGACGGCATTAAGCTTGAGAAGATTATCAAGAATTATCTGCCTATAGATAAGATTATAGAAGTCGATGAAGAAGATATTGTTGACGAAACAGAGAGAAGTGATTCCGAGATTGAAAGAAAGATCCTGGAACTCAGAAAGATTCCTGAACTTAGTGTTGAAGACGGTATCATTAATTGCGGCGGTGAGGAAGGATATCTTAATGTTATAGAGATATTCCATAGGACAGCCGATAATAAGGCAAGAGAGATAGAAGAATCATATAAGACAGGCGATATAGAGAATTACTCTATTCGCGTACATGCTCTCAAGAGTGCTGCCAGAATAGTCGGTGCGGCTGACATCTCGCAACTTGCCAAGGAACTTGAAAAAGCCGGTAAGTCAGGCTGGATGGAGTTCATAGACAAGAATAATGACACTCTTTTGGATATGTACAGAGAGCTGGATAGCAAGCTCGAATTCTTGAGTGAGCAAAACGAAGAACTCCCGGAAATTAAGCCTGAGATGCTTAAAGATGCTTATAATACCATGATAGAAGTTAGCTCGATTATGGATTATGGTATGATGGAGAACATCCTAAAGGGACTTCATAAGTATAAACTATCTGATGAGGATGCGGAAATTATCCAAAAAGTAGCTGATTGCCTGCTCAAATTGGATTGGGATGGAATTACAGAGATTGTAAAGGGTAGATTATCCTAACAGAATCTGCTATTATATTTTATAAGTTCAGACGGGAGGAACCCGATATGGAAGTAATCGATAATGGCCAGGGCATGGTTGTAATTGTCAACGGAGCCGAGAGTTTTCTCGCCAACGGCCTCAAGTCCAAGATGACAGCTGCCGGAATCAATACGATTATTGTTGGCAGAAGAATCAAGGACGTAGAGAACTACCGCAATAGTGCCAAACTGTTCATATTGTTTATGGATGACTCGATGAACGAGTACATCAATACAATTAAATACTTAAAAGAGATTGCGTCTGACAAGTTAGGCAAGCTTCTTCTTATCGGAGAACAGACTCAGTATGACTATATAATCAAGATTATTGATGAACCTCTTATTGCGCAGTGGTTTCAGAGACCTCTTGATATGGAAGTCTTTCTCAAGGCAGTTAAAAGTTACCTCGAGGAAAAGCAGGATGGTTCCGAAAACAGAAAGAGCATCTTAATAGTTGATGATGATATTACTTATATGCGTACCATATATGAGTGGCTTAAGGACGAATACAATGTAGGTATGGCTTCATCCGGCATGCAGGCTATTGGATATCTTACGAAAAATAAAACAGATCTTGTGCTTCTTGATTATGAGATGCCGGTTGTTAACGGACCTCAGATTATGGAGATGTTTAAGAGCGATTCCGAGACCAGCAAAATTCCTGTCATGTTCTTAACGGGCCATGGAGATAAAGAGAGTGTAATGTCGGTTATTAATCTTAAACCGGTAGATTATCTGCTTAAGACGATAGATAAGTCCATGCTTCTTGCAAAACTAAGAGCATACTTTTTAAAACACGGAGGAAACGATTCATCTGAATCATAAAAAAGTCAGGCTGAAAAGCCTGACTTTTTCTATATATTTTTGAAACAATCAATTCACTTCAGTTTACACTAAAAGAATTTCCACTTGGTTAACAGGTATCCCGGGATAACTACGATTATAAAGAATGCCCAGCTTATCAGAGTGAATACCTTGATGAATTTGAATCCATTTTCCGGATATTCTCTTACATAAATTCTATAGTTGATTACGGATGCAAGCGAACCAATCAACGAGCATAATCCTGCGGTATCTGCACCATATATAAGACCGGAAAAGTTTTCTGTAAAAGGATAGAGCACTATGGAAGCCGGTACATTGGAGATTATCTGACTTAATCCTATAGCCCACCAATACTCATGTCCAGCGACTGCTTTTTGAAGTACAACGGAAATCTTAGGATTTCCTGCGATTGATGATGAGAAGATGAAAAAGCATAGGAAAGTGAATATCAATACGTAGTCCACTTGAGTAAATAACTTAATATTAACAGCAGCAATAGCGATAATTACGATAAGCACAGCTATTGGCCAGAATTTGGTTCTGGTAACGATGGTTAAGAGTATCATTACAAAAAGTGCAAGATAAGTTATACGTCTGATTCTCTTTTCTTTCTCCCATACACCGGATACTTCGTTTGAATCTATCTTAATCTCTTCTTTTATGTTCTTCCTGTAAAGCACCAATACAAATATGATTAATAGTATAGCGCTACCTACACAAAGAGGTGACATATGCAACATAAAGTTGAAAACGCTAGTACCTGATTGTCCATATAAAAAGAGGTTCTGCGGACTACCAAAGGGCATAAGAAGCGAGCCTCTTATAGCAGCTATATTTTCCATTGATATAACAGGGAGAATGTATTTTTCTTTATCGCCACCTCTAAATAAAAGAATGGTGAGTGGCACGAATATAATAAGAGATACATCGTTTGTTACAAACATCGATGTGAAGAATACGCCGAAGATTAGGAACAACGATAAAGCCACCATGGTTTTGAACTTGGTGGAAAAACTGATTATCGGCTTAAATATGTTTTCCTGTTTGAAACCTTCAAGGACACACAACATCATAAAGAGCGTACCTAAGGTATGCCAATCAATCTCTTTTATAAGTTCTAGTGAAGGGGGTGTTATGAACAAAGAAAAGATGGCAGCGAGAACTGCCACCGTAAGCATTATTTCTTTTTTCAAAAATTCAAATATCTTTTTCATCGAGTTGTATTATATAACGCTTCCAATATAAGAACAATTATCATTTTTGTATATGTTTTATCAGACTATAAACTTATTAATCAATAATATATACAAAAAGATGTCTAAGTAATACTTTACTCAGACACCTTCTGTAGTTTATTTGGTAGGAAATATTTACTTATTGTTTATTTTCATATCCATCTCGGATGTTACACGATAGAGATCCATTTCGAAGTCCTGACGATTCTTCTGATAGATGGTCTTAAGTATCTGTCCTGAGAAGAATGACTGTATCGCAGCAATTGTTGAGAAGCCGCATACGATAAGAGTAGGAATCTTAGGTACTAACCCTGTCTGAATGAATTCTATTACAATGGGAATGAAGAATCCAAGAGCTAAAAGAACAAGTACTAATGAGATAAATCCAAAGAATCTTCCGGGTCTGTAAGTTCTAAAGAGTCTCATGATTGTGCGAAGTACCTTAAAGCCGTCCGAATAAGTGTTGAGTTTGGATGTACTGCCTTCTGGCCTGTCCTTATATTCAATAACGACATTCTCTACATACATATTTTTATCAACTGCATGTATACTCATCTCGGTTTCAATCTCGAATCCTTTTGAGAGAACGGGGAAAGTCTTTACAAATCTATAACTGAATGCTCTGTATCCTGTCATGATATCTTTTATGTTGCTCTTAAACAATGTATTGATTGAGCCTCTGACAAGAGAGTTACCAAAGTTATGAAAAGGTCTCTTATTTTCCTCAAAATAAGTTGATGACAATCTATCGCCGACTACCATATCCACTCTGTCAACGAGTACTTTGTCAGCCATTTCTTTAGCACTGGATGCAGGATAAGTATCATCCGCATCAACCATGATATAGCACTTGGCATCTATTTCAGAAAACATTCTTCTTATTACATTGCCCTTGCCCTGCTGGTGCTCATATCTAACTACTGCACCTGCATTTTTAGCGAGTTCATCGGATCCGTCCGAAGAATTGTTGTCATATACATATATAACAGCATTGGGTAATGCTTCCTTAAAATCCTTAACTACTTTTTCAATAGTTTTGCTTTCGTTGTAGCAAGGGATTAAAACCGCTATTTCATCCATGTCGAATCCTCCGTGAATATTATACTTTGAATGGACTTTTATGTCCATTATCTTTTTATGTCAGATATACATATAGTGGTATGGAATTGTTTTTATACATAGATATGCAAACTGACTTATAAATACGGCAAAATAAGAAATTAATGGAATAAAAAATATTGACAAAGATTTTAGTCTGATGTAGTATCAAAATCGTGGGAAAAAGGCAATGGAGTCGTTTTTCCATATATAAAGATCATTTATATAATGTGATAATAAATGTGATAAAGGCAATGGCGTCTTTAATGGAGTGGTATTACTTTGTCCATTAAAGGCCTTTTTCTTTTTTACAGATAAATTATTTGTTTCAATGTGTATTCAATTTTAAGGAGGATTATATTATGTCTTACGTTGATGAAGTACTCGAGAAGATTAAGAAAAGAGATGCTGATCAGCCCGAATTTATCCAGGCTGTTACAGAAGTTCTTGATTCACTTCGCCCTGTTATCGAGCAGGATGAAGCTAAGTATCGCAAGCTTGCTATTCTCGAGAGAATCACAGAGCCCGATCGTCAGATTATGTTCAGAGTTCCTTGGGTAGACGATAACGGACAGGTTCAGGTTAACAGAGGTTTCCGTGTACAGTTTAACAACGCTATCGGACCTTACAAGGGAGGTTTAAGACTTCACCCTTCAGTAAACTTAGGTATCATTAAGTTCCTTGGTTTCGAGCAGATCTTCAAGAACTCACTTACAACACTTCCTATCGGTGGTGGTAAGGGTGGTTCAGACTTCGATCCTAAGGGCAAGTCTGATCGTGAAATCATGGCATTCTGCCAGAGCTTCATGACAGAGCTTTACAAATACATCGGCGCTGACGAAGATGTTCCTGCTGGTGACATCGGTACAGGCGCAAGAGAAATCGGCTTTATGTTCGGTCAGTTCAAGAGAATTAAGGGAACATACGAAGGCGTTCTTACAGGTAAGGGACTTACATACGGTGGTTCACTTGCCAGAACACAGGCTACAGGTTATGGTCTTCTTTACTTAACAGAAGAGATGGTTAAGTGCCATGGCGATAAGATGGAAGGCAAGACAGTTGCAGTTTCCGGTTCAGGTAACGTTGCTATCTATGCTATCGAGAAGGCTCAGCAGCTTGGTGCCAAGGTTGTTACATGTTCAGATTCAACAGGTTGGATCTATGATCCCGAAGGAATTGATGTTGCTCTTCTTAAGGAAGTTAAGGAAGTTAAGAGAGCTCGTCTTACAGAATACAAGGCAGCTAAGGCATCAGCTCAGTACTTCGAGAAGAAGAACGGTGAGCATGGTGTATGGCAGTACAAGGTTGACATCGCTCTTCCTTGCGCTACACAGAACGAACTTGACATCGAAGATGCTAAGATGCTCGTAGCTAACGGTGTTCAGTATGTAGCAGAAGGTGCTAACATGCCTACAACAATCGAAGCTACTCAGTACTTCCAGAAGAACAACGTACCTTTTGTTGGCGGTAAGGCTGCTAACGCAGGTGGTGTTGCGACATCAGCTCTTGAGATGAGCCAGAACTCTGAGAGACTTTCATGGAGCTTCGAAGAAGTTGATGCTAAGCTTAAGGGTATCATGGTTGGTATCTATCACAACATCGACGATGCTGCCAAGGAATACGGCATGGAAGGCAACTATGTTGCTGGTGCTAACATCGCAGGCTTTAAGAAGGTTGTTACTGCTATGGAAGCTCAGGGCGTTTGCTAATTAACAATTCACTATATAATACAAGGAAGGATGTCGTCAGGCATCCTTCTTTTTGTTTCTTTTTATATATTTCTGATGTTATTTTAGTCGAATAAATACATAGTAAAAACACTTTTTTGTATGATACTATTAATAAGTGGGGTAATGAAGAGTTGAGTAAATAATTGCTTAATAATGTGGAGGGTTTTATGGTAAAGGACAGAATTATCTATGTAAACATTAACGTTACTAAGGGCGGAGACGGAAGCGAGAAGCATCCGTTTAAGAACATCAATGACGCCGCTCAGATTGCGAAAGCGGGCGATACGGTTTTGGTGGCGCCCGGAATATATCGCGAGTATGTATGCCCTAAGAACAAAGGTGAAGAAGACAATCGTATTGTATATAAGTCTGAAAAGCCTCTCGGCGCTGTTATTACCGGCGCAGAAGTTTTAAAGGACTGGACGCATTATGAGGGTGATGTTTGGACAGCCAGGGTGGATAACGGAATCTTCGGTTCATATAATCCTTATACCACCTATGTATGCGGAGATTGGTATTTCGCGCCAAAGGTTCGTCACACCGGTGCTGTATTTTTTAACGACCGCATGATGTACGAAACAGTCACGCTCGAAGAATGTATCGAGGGTGAAGCAGATCCTTATTCATGGGTTCCCGACGAATCAAAATACAAATGGTTCTCTGTTGTCGAAGGCAACGAGACTGTGTTCTATGCCAACTTCAAAGGCAAGAATCCCAACGAAGAAAAGGTGGAGATAGCGGTCAGAAGAAACTGCTTTATGCCTGATAAAAATGGTGTTGATTATATTACCGTCAGCGGTTTTGCGATTGAAAAAGCGGCTACGACATGGGCTCCTCCCGCAGCATATCAGGATGGTATGATCGGACCTCATTGGAGTAAGGGATGGATAATAGAAGACTGTGAAGTAAGCAACAGCAAGTGCTGCGGTATATCTCTCGGCAAGTATCGCGATGAAGAAAACGATATGTATTTTTATACCAAGCATGTCAAGAGTCCCACTCAGATGGAGAGGGATGCGGTATGCAGAGGACAATATCACGGCTGGACCAAGGAGAATATCGGACATCATATCATCAGAAGATGCCATGTTCACCACTGCGAGCAGACAGGTATTGTCGGAAGGATGGGAGCGGTATTTTCTGTTATAGAAGACTGCCATATTCATCACATCTGCAATTCGGCGCAGCTAGGCGGAGCTGAGACGGCAGGCATAAAACTTCATGCGGCGATAGATGTTATCATAAGACGCAATTACATTCACAATTGTATCGAAGGCGTGTGGCTTGACTGGGAGGCACAGGGCGCGAGAATCACACAGAATCTCATGCATGACAATCATCGTCCTGACGGAGTTCTTGCAAGAGAAGGCTCGATGTTTTCCAATGATATTTTTATAGAAGTAGGTCATGGACCGACATTGATTGATAATAATGTTCTGATGTCAAAAGTATCTCTTACGATGCCTTCCGAAGGAATAGCGTGCGTGCACAATCTGATGTTGGGTTCTTTTACATATTTGAATTCGGGTGTGGACGATGTGGTTAACGGTCAGAGAGAACCCAGATATACACCGTATCATATTAAGCACAGAACCGAAGTATGCGGCTTTATGACCATACTTCACGGAGATGACAGGATATATAACAATATTTTGGTTCAGCATTATCCCGTTACCGATAAGCAAAAGACAGTAAAAGAAGCTGATTATGAGGTGGCAGGAACCGGCGCATTTGACATATTCCCTTCATATGAAGAGTGGTTCAAGGGTTCGATGCCCGACACGGATCCCGATATGCTCAAGATGTCGGAATTCTTCTTTGGACATCTTCCTGTATGGATAAGCGGCAATGCATACTTTAATGGTGCAACTGTCAGCAAGCATGAAAAGAATGCTTTTGAAGATAAGGGAAACAGAGTAGACATTAAGCTTATCAATGACAACGGAAAGATAAGTATAGATACCAACATCTATGAATTGCTTAAGGACTTTAACGTTGGAATGATCAACAGTGACATTTTGGGTTGTGCTTTTGAGAGTGAAGAAAGATTTGAGAATCCGGACGGAACAGAGATTGTATTTAACAAAGATTTCTTTGGCAATGACAGAGGAACGAGCATTATACCCGGTCCGTTCGCATGCGGTGAGTGCGCAAAAGAAGTATTGTTTTCGATAATATGACGGATTAAGAAATAAGAAATAATTAAAGCCAAATAATTAAAGCATATAGTGCTGACTTAATAGGTCAATTTATAAAAAATCAATTATGGAAAATCCCATCTTAAAAAAGGTGGGATTTTTCACATTATGTTCACAATTATTTTTTTAAAAAAGTGTTGACATTAAAAATAAATTGCGTACAATTAAATTGTACACAATCAATATTTGATTAACTATAAATTCAAAGGAGGCAAACATATGGGATTTTATGATTTAACAGTTACAGCACGAGATGGTAGCGAAGTATCAATGAATGATTACAGAGATAAAGTTGTGTTGGTAGTTAATACAGCAACAGGCTGTGGATTCACACCGCACTATAAGCCACTTGAAGAGATGTATGAGAAATTACATGATAAGGGATTAGAGATTATCGACGTACCTTGCAATCAGTTTGCAGGTCAGACTCCGGGTACAGATGAAGAGATACATGAGTTTTGCCAGTTAAAATACAATACTCAATTCCCTCAGATGAAAAAGAGTGATGTAAATGGCGACAATGCAATAGAACTCTTTAAGTATCTTAAGTCACAAAAGACCTTCGAGGGATTTGGCAAAGGGCCCAAGGCACTCGCAATGTCAGCAATGCTTAAGAAGATAGACAAGGATTATAAGAACAACGCGGAGATCAAGTGGAACTTTACCAAGTTCGTAGTCAACCGTCAGGGCGAAGTAGTCAAAAGATTTGAGCCGACTGAAGATATGAAGGAGGTAGCGCGATTCGTAGAGTCGTTGATTTAGCCCTATAATAAGATATACTATATAGATGAAATTCATTAGTAAAAGAAATTTTTATTCTAGGAAGAGGAATCTAAATGAGTAAGTATGATTGTTTAAAACTAGAAAACCAATTATGTTTTCCGCTTTATGCCTGTTCCAAGGCTGTGACCAGACACTACAAGCCGTTGCTTGACGAGTTTGACCTTACATATACTCAATACATAACCATGATGGCTATGTGGGAGAGAAAGAGTGCAAGTGTTAAAGACATAGGTGAATGCCTGTATCTTGATTCAGGCACACTCACACCAGTAATCAACAAGCTTGAAAGTAAGGGCTATATAGAAAAGCACAGAAGTAATGATGATGCCAGAGGAGTTGTGGTTACTGTTACAGATGCGGGAATGAAACTTAGAGATAAGATGGTAAAAGTTCCTACGTCCATGGGCGGATGTGTGGACCTAAGTGAGAAAGAAGCTCAAGAGCTTTACAGACTATTATACAAAATACTTGGTCATTTTGATGAGATTGATAATATAGAATAAACAGTTGAAGATGGTATAAAACAGATTTAAAAGGAGGAAACGATTATGGCAGTTATGCATATCAGTGAAGCAGAATTTGAAGAGAAGGTATTAAAGAATACAAAACCCGTATTTGTAGATTTTTATGCTACATGGTGTGGCCCTTGCCAGATGATGGCGCCTATACTTGAAGAGATATCCAATGAGAACCCTGATGTGGATTTCGTTGCAATCGACACAGACGAAGCAGAAGAACTTTCTGCTAAGTATGGTGTAATGAGTATCCCTAATATGATGCTTTTCAAGAATGGTGAAGTTGCAGACAGAATACTTGGTAAGCAGTCCAAGCAGATTATCACGGACTTCATTAAGAAATAATAATATATGTTTTGTGGCAAATGTAAAAACTCCCTCTGTATTAGTGGGAGTTTTTAATATGCTTTTAAGAATAAATTACTCTTCTTTTGCGGGTAACGTCTGAACGAACGCAAGGTACAGAGATGTAATTGCGCATCCGAGGATTACACCGCCCAGGATATCCGTGAACCAATGCACACCGCTTATCATTCTTCCAAGAGCCATCATACATGCGAATACGCCGCTGGCAATTGCCAAGGTGGATTTTAATGCGCTGTTTTTAATTCTGTATACCGCATAGACGATTGCGCTTCCGAATACAGCTACAGCAAGCATAGTATGGGATGAAGGAAATGATGCTTCAAGTTCTCCGTCTTCGAGAATGGGTCTGTAGTTAATAACGACTACTTCAAACAATATATAAAATAAAATGGTGATTATATAGGTGGCACCCATTCCGTATACTGCAGGATCAACTTTTTTAAGGCTCTTGTTTTTTATCAACTGGATAAGTCCGAGTAATGCAAATCCTCCGATATACATGAATGAGAACAATGCAATAATCTTGGTCAGCTTATAAAAGAGATCGTTATAAGCGAAGATATTTGCAAAGAATCCGTTGATTGATGCTAGACCTACGGATGAACCGAGAGGCCCGATTGCCTGAACATCGGCAAGTTTGATAACGGATGTATATATCAAAAATATTACGAATAACAATGCGGGTGCGAGATACTTTTTGATTTTCATTTTCTTATTTCCTTTTAGTCCTTTTAATTATTTTGCTAGCTTCATATAAGATGAAAACTATACATTAAGTTCCTTGAGTTGATTAACCATCGACATAGCGTCTTCAGTGTAGTAATCCGCGTCTATTTCTTTTGCAATCTCTTCAGTTAGAACTGCACCACCAACGAGAATGGGTGCCTTACAGTCATTGGCGCGAAGAGCCTGTATCGTACGTTTCATATTTTCAACTGTAGTGGTCATAAGAGCACTGAGTCCAATTGCCTTTGGATTGTACTTCTTATATGCATCTACGACACTGTCTACAGGGATGTCTTTTCCAAGATCGATTATTTCATATCCGTAACTTTCGCATACAACCTTGACGATATTTTTGCCGATATCGTGTATGTCGCCCTCTACAGTACAGATAAGTACAGGACCTTTCTTATCGCTGCTTACAGTGAAGTGTTTTTGTACTTCTGCGAATGCAACCTTAGCGGTCTCTGCAGCTTGGATAAGCTGAGGTAAGAAAGTCTTACCTGAGTCATAATCTTTTCCGACTTTATTAAGAGCGGGGATAATAGTCTCGTTAATCAAAACCATGGGATCGGTTGCTTCGAGTTCTTTAGCTGTTATTTCTCCAACCTCATCTTTTAATCCTTTTATAATGCAAAAGCCTACATCTTTTTTTGCAGAGCTTGTACCGGCACCAGCGGATGCACCATTACTTGGAGCGGCACCATCTTTAGGAGCAGCAACAGTCACTGTCTGCACAACGACATTTTCCTGGTTTTTAATATATTCAATACATCCCTCATCAATGTTGTAGATTACATTGAAAGCATCAATGCAATCCATCAATGCTCTGTCGAGAGGATTGATGATAGGTAGCTTAAGACCGCACTGCATAGCAAGTGTTAAAAATGTTCTGTTGATAAGAGGCCTGTTAGGAAGACCGAATGATATATTGGATACACCAAGCGCTGATGATAAGCCCATATCAGTAATTGTCTTAAGAGCTTTCAATGTCTCAGCAGCTTCTTTTTGCTGCGCAGATACTGTGAGAGTAAGACAATCGATAACAAGATCTTTTTTGGTTAATCCGTACGTCTCTGCTTTCTTGATTATCTTCTCTGCGATAGCGACTCTTTCTTCGCATAACTTGGGAACTTCCTCAGCAAGCGCCAGGCCGATTACTACGCCACCATATTTTACTGCTGTAGGGAATACTGCATCCATAACGACGTCTTTTCCGTTAACAGAGTTAATGAGAGGTTTTCCATTATATACACGACATGCTGCTTCGATTGCATCTGCATTGGATGAATCAATCTGAAGAGGAATGGATACTACTTCCTGAAGCATGGGAATAATCTTTTTCATTACGGCTGCTTCGTCGATTCCGGGTAAGCCCACATTAACGTCGAGGACTTTTGCACCTGCGTCTTCCTGCGCGATTGCTTCCGATATAAGAAGATCATAGTTTTCTTCTCTAAGAGCAGCCTGAAGTTTTTTCTTACCTGTGGGATTAAGTCGCTCGCCACATACGCGTACACTTTCATCAAGATATACTGTAGTGGTTGAACTTGATACCGCAGTTCTGTAAGGAACGTTTCGTTCTTTTACATCTGCAGGGAAGAATTCTTTTTCAGCTTTAATAAATGCGGGAGATGTTCCGCAACAACCACCGATAATTGCGATACCTTCATCGCGAACGTTAGCGAGTGCATCTATAAACATCTCAGGAGTTAATTCGAATACTGTCTTCCCATCCTTTAATGTAGGAAGACCGGCATTGGGCTGAATGAGGACGGGCTTATGTGATTTCTCAAGAAGTATCTTGATAACAGGCTCGAGTTCCTTGGGCCCTAACGAACAGTTAACGCCAATTGCATCAACTTTCAAACCTTCCATTACATTGATATATGTTTCGGGATTGGTACCTGTCAGAGTTCTTTGGCTCTTGTCAAAAGATACCGATACGAAGACAGGCTTGTCACAGTTTTCTTTTGCTGCGAGTACGCCGGCTTTCAATTCATATAAATCTCCGAATGTTTCGAAGATTACAACATCGATATCATCTTTTACGCATACAATCTGCTCTTTGAAGAGCTCGTATGCTTCGTCAAAAGTTAATGTACCTATAGGCGCTAAAAGTTCTCCTATAGGTCCTATATCAAGAGCGATATATGAATCCTTTTCACGACCGAGATTCTTTCTCGCAGTATCAGCTATCTTTACCGCAGCCTTAATCATCTCGGTGTTTTTATATTTTGCACGACTCATCTTGTGAGCATTGGCACCGAATGTATTGGTAGTGATAAAATCTGCACCTGCATTAAGATAATCCTCGTGAATGGCGGCTATCATATCAGGTCTGTCTATATTAAGTTCTTCGGGGATTGCTCCGACTGAGAGACCGCGAGCTTGAAGCTGCGTTCCCATTCCGCCGTCAAAGAATAATGTTTTTTTGCCTAAAAGTTTTAGCATAGCGGGTTGTCCTTCCGTTATTTGATATCACGTGTTTTTGGATTACGTGATTAAGAGTTATAGCAACGATAACCTTCCTTTCTAAGTGAGCAGGAATTAAGCCTGATACAATGCGCACATGTCGGTGCAGTTTTCTTTCCAAGACCACACATGGTTATCATTGATTTTTGCGGAAGCATCATATTGTTGGATGCTTTATAGATTCCGATTTTCTTAGATATTGATAGAGCGTCGAGAATAATATAATTGAGCTTTATTGGAATATCTCCGTAACCGGGAGCGAATCTAAATGTATGCTCTCCGAGATTGAGACTCTCTTCGTATTCGTCTGTCAGATATTCAAGATAAGAAGAAGCTAATGCATCATATATCACGGCGCTACTCATATCTCGAGCTTGAAGTTTTTTTGAATAAGCATCAACATCAACTCCGAGTGTAGTTGCGAATACTACAACATCCTTACATCCATCAAGGTAGAAGACGAGGTCTTCGGAGGATGAAGTCAATTCTGAATCAATATTCATCAGGTTATCGACAGTTAAAAACTCATGCTGTCCTTTGAATCTGACGTTCTTGTTTAATTCAAGAAATATATCAAGTGCTTTTTGGTTAAACTCTTCGTCAACCTTTAAAACGTCCACCCTCATATATCTGCATGCGAGTGGAAATATTCTATTGAAGATTTCAGTATCTTTATTCATTAATGATATTTAATCAAACAATCTAAGTTTTTTTTCTAGTGATTAGTTATAAAGTCTAAGCGTTAACTATGTTTTTAACGCCTTCACATATTTTCTTTGCTACAACGGGATTATTCATTGTATATAAGTGAATTCCGTCAACATCATGTGCAAGAAGATCGATTATCTGGCTAAGAGCAAATGACATTCCTGCGTCAAACATAGCATCCTTATTGTCTCCGAATCTGGTAATAATTCTCTGGAAGTTCTCAGGCAAATCAGCACCACACATTGTTACCATTCTGCTTATCTGCTTAGCGTTAAGTGCGGGCATAATACCGGGAGTAATAGGGACATCTATACCTGCGATTCTGCATGTTTCAACGAACTCATAAAAGGTCTGATTGGAAAAGAAAAGCTGAGAGAGCAATACATCTGCGCCGGCATCAACTTTTTTCTTGAGATTTTTCATCTCATCGATTTTACCTTCTGATTCGGGATGAATCTCAGGATAACAAGCGCCCGCTATGCAAAAGTCGTACTTTTCTTTGAGATATACTATAAGGTCGGATGCGTGAGGGAATACATCCTTCTTAGGCACGTTGGGATTGATATCTCCACGAAGTGCAAGGATATTGTCGATTCCTGCATCTTTTATCTCTTTTGCAAAATCATCTATTTCGTTCTTATCATAGTAGAGACCTGTAAGGTGAACTACGGGCTCGGTATGATAAGTATCCTTAATCTTTTTAGCCAAAGAAATGGTCTTAGAGTTATTAGCAAGACCACCGGCACCGAATGTAACGGATATATAATCGGGATGAAGATCCGATAAAATCTCAAGAGTAGGATCTATGTTATCGAGTTCCTCATCCTTTTTGGGAGGAAATATTTCGAATGATAAGATTGTCTTTTTCTGATTGTAAATATCTGTGAGTTTCATTTTATCCCCTTGTGTAAATTAATTATTCAATATACAATAATCATCATCTTTTTACAAAATCATACAGATACGGTTATCAGTCGGTTGGATACCGATTGTTTATTTTTTTGTAAATAAAGATGAGTAAGCTATGTTTATTTTTCACGAAAACATAATATTTATAACATAATATTTCCTATATTTATATACTATATATTGAAAAAAGTAAGTAAGCAACCACAAAAGTGCTGCAAATTCAAACTTTTTTGAGTATTTTGTTGACACACACGGACACTTTTTATATAATATTTCCTGCGAGTCTTTCGAGAAAGGCTCTTTTTATGGAGTTTACCGCCGGCCCGGACATCCGTCGGTTTACGTTATAAAGGTTTCTCATGAAGATGGATGGAGATCTTCTTGGGAGTAATATTATGGAGGAAACAAAGATGAAATCTTATATGGCAAGCCCTGCTACCATTGAAAGAAAATGGTATGTAGTAGATGCTGAAGGCCAGACACTTGGTCGTTTAGCAAGCGAGGTTGCTAAGGTATTAAGAGGAAAGAACAAGCCCACCTTCACACCTCACATTGATACAGGTGATTATGTAATCATTATCAACGCAGAGAAGATTGCAGTAACAGGTAAGAAGATGGAGCAGAAGACATACTTCAGCCATTCCGATTACGTAGGTGGTGACAAGCAGGTTGTTCTTAAGGAAAAATTAGCTAAGCATCCCGAAGAAGTAATCGAACATGCAGTTATAGGTATGCTTCCCAAGGGACCTTTAGGAAGACAAATGTTCAAGAAGTTATTCGTGTATGCAGGACCTGATCACAATCATCAGGCTCAGAAGCCCGAAGTATTAACATTTTAACCTAAAGTTCGATAAGGAGGAATAAATAATGGCTAAGAAAGCTACAGAAAAGTACTACGGTACAGGTAGAAGAAAAAAATCAATCGCCAGAGTATATGTAATGCCCGGCAAAGGAAAGATTACAATTAACAAGAGAGATATAGATGAATATTTCGGTCTTGAGACATTAAAGGTTGTTGTTCGTCAGCCCCTTGAAGCAATCGGAGCTGTAGACAAGTTTGACGTAGTTGTTACTGTTAAGGGTGGCGGAACTACAGGTCAGGCTGGTGCAATCAGACATGGTCTTGCAAGAGCACTTGTTAAAGAAGATGCTGACAACAGAGCAGTGCTTAAGAAAGAGGGTTACCTCACAAGAGATCCTCGTATGAAGGAAAGAAAGAAATACGGTCTCAAAGCAGCGAGACGTGCACCTCAGTTCAGCAAGCGTTAATATTGCTTACAAACCCCGAAAAATCAATACTTTTCGGGGTTTTTTATTTTGTGAGTATTTGTATGATTTTGACCTGATTTATTCCATTTTTTAGGGGTTAAACAGGGGTTAAATTCAAAAATGGGTTAAATTATGGGTTTAAGATAGGGAACAAAGTAGTTCGAAAAATCCGTATTTTTAATCCCCTCGTTCAAAAGGTATATTATTACCGTCTTCAGACTCTTCGCTTTTGAAGTAGTTTGTCATAATTTGTCTTAATCTGACGAAACGAAACATAGTTTATACCGACACTCAGTACCGGTTTTGTACTGAGTGTTTTTACGTTTAGGAGGATTAAGACATGTCTAAGAAGTCAGAAGTAATTAATCACATCGAATTAAAGAAAATTATTCCTTTTAAGGATCATCCTTTTCAAGTGAGAGAGGATGAAGAAATGAATATGCTGGCGGAGAGCATAGGAATGGTTGGTGTTCTTGTTCCGATAATAGTTCGTCCGATTCAAGAAGATAAATACGAACTGATATCTGGTCACAGAAGAAAACATGCCTGTGAAATGCTTGGATATTCTTCTATTCCGGCGATTATTCGTGATATTGACAGAGATGAAGCTATTGTAATGATGGTGGACAGCAATTATCAGCGTGAAGAAATATTACCAAGTGAAAGAGCCAAAGCGTATAAAATGAAATTAGAGGCTATTAAAAAACAGGGAGCCAGGAATGATTTAACTTCTGTCCAAGTTGGACAGAAGTTGTCAAAAAAGACTTCGAGGGATTTGATTGCAGAAAATAGTCCGGATAGTTCATCTCAAATACAACGCTACCTTCGTTTGAATGAACTGATTCCTGAACTGCTTCAAATGGTAGATGAGAAGAGAATAGCACTCACTCCGGCTTCAGAGCTATCCTTTTTATCCAAGGAAGAACAGGAAATGCTTTTAGAAGAGATTGAATGTATCCAGGCTACGCCATCGCTTTCTCAGGCACAACGAATGAAATCTTTATCGAAGAAGGGTTTATTAGATGCTGACATGATTACTGATATTCTATTGGAACAAAAGAAGCCTGAATGTTGGAATATGGTTATTCCCATGAATAAAATCACGAAATATTTTCCTAAATCATATACGCCGAAAGATATGGAGGAGATAATAATCGATTTACTGGGAAAATGGGCAAGAGATTTGTGATTTAATCATTTTGCCTATAGAGAATCCATTGATTTCGGTAATGATTATGTTAGAATTAAATCAATGTAATATACAAGAAATTAATTATTTAGAAATATCGCAATTTTTTTAAATAGATTAACTTCCAGTATGATGTGCTACGGAGGAGCAAAATAAAAGACTATGGAAACATTGTGTAAAGTTTCAAAAATCATAGCCAAGTCTGTAACGATACAAGAATAGTTGAAGTCAGAAAAGTGGTGGAGCAATCCATCACTTTTTATAAACTCTTTTACTCTGAGATTGCTATTTTTAATCTGTTGGTTAAAGGCTCCATAATCTGTTCGATGTTTTTTTGACCTTCATAATAACCGCCGGTTTCTTCGTTAATAATCACTAAATATTTACTT